>ENA-ORTT01000150-ORTT01000150.1-human-gut-metagenome-genome-assembly--contig:-NODE-150-length-97551-cov-5.412519_pt1 | contig 97551 bp, 80 predicted proteins | sample MGYA00242074_ERZ509197 | MGnify/ENA primary metagenome ERZ509197 (study PRJEB26280, sample SAMEA2338789) | human gut metagenome | biome: human gut; feature: human-associated habitat; material: faeces...
GAAATTTCCGTGTCCGTCTACCAGGGCCATACCCTTTTTAAATGCCTGCGACATGACAACCAGTGTATCATAAATGGAACTGTCGCCGTGAGGATGATATTTACCCATGGTATCGCCTACAATACGGGCCGATTTCCGGTGCGGCTTATCATGCCCCAGCTTCAGCTCACTCATATCATAAAGAACCCGGCGCTGAACCGGCTTTAAGCCGTCCCGGGCATCAGGAATGGCCCGCGCAGTAATGACACTCATGGAGTAATTCAGATAGCTGCGCTGCATTTCCTCTGAAAATTCTGTTGTTAATATTTTTTCCGCCATGATCCTTCTCCTTCTTATGCGTCAATTTCCGCTTCTTCTGCGTGGTCGTAAATAAATTTCCGTCTGGGGGGAACGTCACTGCTCATAAGCATTTCCGTTACCTCTGAAGCCATGCGGGCATCCTCAATCTCCACCCGTTTCAGAACCCGGTGCTCCGGATCCAGGGTTGTCTCCCAAAGCTGCTCTGGATCCATCTCACCAAGACCCTTGTACCGCTGCAGGCGGAACTCCCCTGTGTGTGTTTTCCGGTAACGATCCAGCTCCTTGTCATCATAAAGATACTGCTCCTGCCCTCTGGAAGGAATCACCTTATAGAGCGGCGGCATGGCAATAAACACATGGCCATTATAAATCAGTTCCGGCATAAAACGGTATAAAAAGGTCAAAAGAAGGGTGTCAATGTGGCTGCCGTCCACATCCGCATCCGTCATCAGAATAATTTTATGATACCGAAGTCTGGAAATATCAAAATCATTGCCGTAGCCCTCGGAAAATCCACAGCCAAAAGCATTGATCATAGTCTTGATTTCCGCATTTGCAAGGACTTTGTCGATGCTTGCTTTCTCCACGTTCAGAATCTTACCCCGGATCGGCAGGATTGCCTGATACATACGGTCTCTTGCTGTCTTTGCAGATCCTCCGGCAGAATCTCCCTCCACAATAAATATCTCGCATTTTGATGCGTCGCGGCTCTCGCAGTTGGCAAGCTTTCCGTTGCTGTCAAAAGAATATTTCTGCTTCGTCAGAAGATTCGTCTTCGCTTTTTCTTCTGTTTTACGGATTTTTGCAGCTTTCTCCGCACAACCGATGACATTTTTCAGTGTCTCCAGATTGCGGTCAAAAAAACGAACAATTTCCTCACCGACCACCTTGCCAGTCGCCTTGGATGCATCCGGGTTGTCCAGCTTCGTCTTCGTCTGACCTTCGAATCGCGGATCCGGGTGTTTGATGGACACGATTGCTGTCATTCCATTTCGCACATCCGCTCCTGTAAAATTAGGATCCTTATCTTTAAGAATTCCAAGTTCTCTTGCATACTGATTAATGACTGTTGTAAATGTTGTCTTAAATCCGGTCAGATGTGTACCGCCCTCACTGTTATAAATGTTGTTACAGAATCCAAGAATATTTTCATGGAACTCATTTACATACTGGAATGCAACTTCCACTTCTATTCCGTCTGCCTCACCTTTAAAATAAACCGGTTCATGGACAGATTCTTTTTTTGCATTTAGTTCACGGATAAATCCAAGAATTCCGTCTGGCTCATGATAAACGATATGCTCTGGTTCTGCGCCTCTTAAATCTTCAAATATAATCGTTAGGTTCGGATTAAGGTAGGTCGTCTCATGCATACGGCTTTTGACTTCCTCTGCTTTGAACTTCGTTTTTTCAAATATCGTATCATCTGGCAGAAAGTTAACCTTCGTTCCGGTCTTTCTTGTCTTCCCGATTGTCGGAAGAAGTCCATCTTCCAGTTCAACTACAGGAATACCTCTCTCATACCGGTCATGATGAATATATCCATCACGACTGACCTGCACATCCATATAAGCAGACAATGCATTTACAACTGAAGAACCAACTCCATGAAGACCACCACTTGTCTTATAAGCAGAGTCATCAAATTTACCACCTGCATGCAGTGTCGTATATACAATTCGCTCCGCTGAAACGCCTTTTGCATGCATACCAACCGGGACTCCTCGGCCATTGTCCGAAATTGTCGCAGAGCCATCTTTTTCCAGAGTTACATGAATCTCAGTACAAAATCCGGCCAGATGTTCATCAACTGCATTGTCTACAATCTCATAGATCAGATGGTTCAATCCTTTCGTCGATACACTTCCGATATACATTCCCGGTCTCTTCCGGACTGCCTCAAGTCCTTCCAGGACGGTAATACTATCTGCATCATAAGTGTTGTTCTTTGCCATTTCGTCAGTTCCTTTCCATTTTTAAACATACTATTTAAAATATAGCACAAAACAAAAAGACAGGCAAATAAATTTTCAAGACGTCAGCGCAAGCTTTTTCAAGCTTTTCAGGGTGTCAGCACCCGACTCAGCACATCTGCCAATACTTCCATAGCATTTCTCATCTCTTCTACTGTATTCGTCTGTGCTCCTGCCTCAATAAGCATTGCCTTCGGTGCCAGATCCAGATTATACCGGTAACTTTTCAGATAAATATGCCTCGTAAAACCAGGATAATATCTTGCTGCCATAAGCTGCATCTGAAAAGACGTTGCCAGATTATCCTCACGGTATGGATTATTCAAATATGCTATCTCTCCATTTTTCCTTGTCCGGCTAAGACCATTAAAAAACATGATCTGAGCGGTTGGTTTCCCATTAATTTCCGTCACCAGATGTGTGCCCTGCGCCACGCCATCTCGATGCAGATCAATCACCACTTCAATGCTTGGATTATCTTTTAAAATCTGCCGGATATCCGGCTCTGCAAGCTGATAGGCCCGGCTGCGATCCAATTTCCCATCAATCAGATCATAAATGCCCTCATGATGAAGCGTCTCAATTCCCCTTGCATTCAAAAGCTCTGTCAAATATGTACCTATCCCCATAATTGTCGTAGAAGTGTCTCCATCAACAGAATCAGCAAATGCCTCCTGGGAATGTGTGTGATAAATCAGTACTTTTGGTCCTCCTGTTGTCATATCAAGCGCCAGATTCTTCTCCAGAAACTTCCCTGCATTCAGTTCCTCCGGACCGGTCATAGTTGTCCCGTCAACGGTGTAAAATGTTCCCACCAGATATTCATAATCATTTAACTGATTCATATCAATGTCCTGAACCGGTGTACTGGCTAATACTGCTGCATTTTCTTCTGGCACCCCAGCCCCAACTGATTCTTGCATACTCCCAGCCGGAATCAGATTGCCGTTCTCATCGATAGCATTTTCATCATTTGCCTGATTTTCCAGAATCATAGTTCGTGTCAATGTATCTTCCACGGTTGTTTCCGGTTCTTCATGATTTCGAACATATTCACTGATTGGAACGAAGCTTAAAACACTTTTTTCAATTCTTCCCGTCAATGTGTCTTTCCGCCCCTCTTTTACATATGTAAGTCCCGGAAGCAGCCAGTTTGCCGCCTGCTTCAGGACATTTTGACTTACCAAGCCCCAAAAAATATTTCTACCCCTACTTATTTTTACATTTTCTATATCTGTAAATGCATAAATCAGCAGCATCCCTACGATCAATAGCATCAGTATTCGATTTCTTTTCTTTTTTTCTTGCATTACACCGCCCCGTGTGCGTCTTAGTTCTAATAATATATGATGCAATTGGGGTTCTTATGTGCATGTCCTTTCAGAAATCCAAAATATCTTCTATTCAAAACTTTGCCCTGAAAACGCAAGATTCAGCCCCTCCGAGATGGTGTAACTCAGACGTTTTACTGTCTCATCTATATCTTTCGGTGTCATAAACATACTGTTCAGGTTTGGTGCGATCAGTTCTTTGATCAGCTCATACTTCTCTGCTTCACTGTATCCTCCTAGCACAAGTCCGACTCCTTTTAACGATTCTGATGTCTCCAGTGCTGACAATAGATTTTCCATCGTATCACTTACAATTGTCACAGCATCAACAACTGTCGGAACTCCGATTGCAATTACCGGAACTCCAATTGTTTCTTTTGTAATCGCATTCCGGTAATTACCGACACCGGAGCCTGGATTGATTCCGGTATCAGCAATCTGGATCGTCCGGTTCAGTCTTCTGGAATTTCTCGCAGCAAGGGCATCAATTACAATTAAAAGATCTGGCTTGGTCTCCCTCACCACACCCTTTATAATCTCCGCTGTTTCCATTCCGGTCTGTGCCATCACTCCTGGAACTATGGCACTGACCACACAATTCATCTCTTCTAGTGCTGCATATTTCCCATATTCTTTCACAATATGTCTGGTAACGTTCAGATTATCTGCCACATAAGGACCAAGAGCATCGGGTGTCGCCTGACGATTTCCAAGCCCTATGACCAGAACTTCCTTATCATGTTCACTTTCCGGTATGATTTTTTCCATAACTTCTATCAGATATTTTGCCAGTTCTTCTGAAACCTCCCGGTGGATTCCCTCATCCGGCGAAGATAAATTCGGGGCTTCAATCGTCAGATATGTTCCGACTGGTTTCCCCATAGTCTTCGCACCATTTTCGGTTTCAATCCGTACAGTCGTCACCCTAATTTCCCGCTCCTTATCATATTCTTCCTCCAACACAACTCCTTGTACCTCCACCTGGTCAGACTCAAAACGTTCCTTCTCTTCCAATGCCAAATCTGTCCGTATATTATATTTTTCAACCATGATTTTCTCCCCTTTTCACCTGCTAGCACTATTTTTATACTAGTTTTTACAATATTTCCATAATTATGTATTGACAGAATAAGTCAGCTGGTCTAAAATGAATGAGTGTGTTCGAGAGAACGTCCGTGTCCGGATCTGTCGAACTGATCATTATAATCGAAATCATAGATATTGGAGGTGGACAAATTGGCTAATATCAAATCCGCAAAGAAGAGAATTTTAGTAAACGAGACAAAGGCTGCTAGAAATAAAGCAATCAAGTCTAAAGTTAAAACTTACGTAAAAAAAGTTGAGACAGCTGTAGAGAAGAAAGATGCAGCAACTGCTGCAGTAGCTCTTAAAGAGGCGATCGCTGAAATCAACAAAGCTGGAAGCAAGGGTGTATACCACAAAAACACATGCTCTAGAAAGATTTCCCGTCTGACAAAAGCTGTTAACGGAATTGCTTAATTCATAGAGAAACATTGAAAGACAACCATACCGTCATGTGGTTGTCTTTTTTATATATAATAGAAAACTACACTTCCACTAAAAAGAGCCGGAAATAAATGCTCGCATTTTTCTCTCCGACTCCTCATCTTATTATTTAACTGATACTCCTGTTCTATTTCTATAATTTTGAATATCCAAAACTGTTGACAATTGCTTCTACTCTGTCACCTGCTTCACACATTGGGCACTTATTCGGCTCATATGCATGATATGCCGGAAGATCTTTGCTTGTGAAAATTGTCTTTACTTCCATGCCTGCTACTTTTGTTACAGCACTGAAGATAGAACATACTCCACAAATCGTTCCTCCATAATATAATACAGAATCAATAGCACGCTTGATCGTCTTTCCAGTCGTAATGGATGCTGCCAGCACAAGTACCTGCTGATCTTTGATCATTCTCTGTTGATTATCACGGAACATAATCTGCCCCAATCCGTTATATTCCGGTGTGATCACAGAAATATTATTCTTATGGCTCAATGCCATATGTGTGCTTTCTGCCAGCTGTTCAGCCAGAAATGCTCCAATCACACTTGTCTCATCCAGGCATACAATCGTATCTACATATGTACTTGTCACGTACTCCTGCGCCAGTACTTTCGCTGCCTCTCTCGCATTGTTATGACGAATCTTTACTGTTGACATATCAATATAAGTATCCAGATGTGAGTTGCTTGTAGCAAAATGTCCTTTCATAATCTTGATACGCGCTTTTGGATTTTTCGTCGACCGCAGATTCTCTAATCTTTCATCCATGTCTCATACCTCCCTTGATGCTTGCTGTTTCCAGTCGTTCGTAATCATTCGATTCATTCTGCCGCATTTAAAATTGGTATCGAACTTTTTACTTTATGTTTTATTCTATCATATATGTATGTAATTGAAAACTAAAATTATAATTTTTTGTGTATTTTTCACATACAAAAGCATCATTCAAAATTACCCACATAATCCTTATTCACACGTATGACTTTCTGCGAGAGTTCTTTATATAATAGGAACTGCTTTTTCCGATTATACAAAAAAGAAGCTCTGCGTTCCTGTTACGGTTCGTAAAGCTTCTTTTATCTCTTATGTCAAATATGTAAGATCAAGTCTGATTCTATGCTGCAAATCTCGATTAGTTGTTGATCAGTTTGTCTTCTCCATTCCAGCTGTACAGCTTTCTAACTTCAGCTCCAACTTTCTCTGATGGGTGCTCAGCTGCAAGCTTTCTCATAGCCTGGAAGTGTACCTGACGTCCTGCCGGAGACATGTCAAGTAAGAACTCTTTTGCAAATGTTCCGTCCTGGATATCAGAAAGAATCTTCTTCATAGCTTTCTTTGTATCCTCTGTAATAATCTTAGGTCCTGTTACATAGTCACCATACTCTGCAGTGTTAGAAATAGAATATCTCATTCCAGCGAATCCTGACTGATAGATTAAGTCTACAATCAGTTTCATCTCATGGATACACTCAAAGTAAGCATTTCTCGGATCATATCCTGCTTCGCAAAGTGTCTCAAATCCTGCCTGCATAAGTGCACAAACACCACCGCAAAGGACTGCCTGCTCACCGAAGAGGTCTGTCTCTGTCTCTGTTCTGTATGTTGTCTCAAGAAGTCCTGCTCTTGCTCCACCAATTGCAAGACCATAAGCTAATGTTCTGTCCCAAGCTTTCCCTGTAGCATCCTGCTCTACAGCGATAAGGCAAGGAGTTCCTTTTCCTGCAAGATACTCGCTGCGAACTGTGTGTCCTGGTGCCTTAGGAGCGATCATTGTTACATCTACGTTCTTAGGTGGTTTGATGCATCCGAAGTGAATGTTGAAACCATGAGCGAACATTAACATGTTTCCTTCCTCAAGGTTTGGCTCGATGTCTTTCTTGTACATATCAGCCTGTAACTCATCATTGATAAGAATCATGATAATGTCTGCCTGCTTTGCTGCCTCTGCTGCTGTGTATACTTTCAATCCCTGCTCTTCAGCTTTCTTCCAGGATTTACTTCCCTCATAAAGACCTACGATTACGTCACATCCAGACTCTTTCAGGTTCAGAGCATGAGCATGTCCCTGACTACCATATCCGATGATAGCAATCTTCTGTCCTTCCAGTGCTGATAAATTACAATCTTCCTGATAAAAAATTCTTGCTGCCATTTTGACATTCCTCCTAATAAATATGTAAATTTAAATTGGTAACTACTCGATAAATGTGACATCCTTGATTCCTCTTGACAGTCCGGCAATTCCGGTTCTGGCAAGTTCCAGGATCTCATAACCATCCAGGAGCTGTAAGAACGCTTCCAGCTTCGACTGGGTTCCTGTAAGCTCAATCACGAGAGACTCTCTCTCTGCATCAACAATCTTTGCGCGAAAGATATCAGCAATTGAAACAATCTCTGACCGCTGCTGTGCATTGGCACGGATCTTAACCAATATCAGTTCACGATATACGGATTCTTCCGGCTTTAAGACCTTCACTACGATCACGTCTTCCAGCTTGGCAATCTGCTTTTCAATCTGAGATAAAATAATCTCATCTCCACTGGATACAATCGTGATTCTCGTAAATCTTGAATCTGCCGTCACACCGGCTGTAATACTGTCGATGTTGTATCCTCTTCTTGTGAATAGTCCGGATATTCTACTTAATACTCCGGAATTGTTGTCAACTAATAATGAATAAACTCTCTGCATAATGCACCTCTTTCTTGTATCTTTTCAAAAACAGAGTGCGTTCTGTTTTTAAATAATAGCAATATCTCATGTATTTGTCAAGTATCTATCTTATCTTTTCTAAGAACTTTTTTATCTTTTTTGATTTTTACTCTTTCTCACTGAACCAGGAAATATTCGTTCCGTCACTCGTTGCAATAATTGTTCCAAGCAGATCTGTGCGGTAAACCTGCACATCATCGTTATTCAGGCGCTCCAGCGTCTCCTGATGCGGATGTCCATAAGAATTATCCACGCCACAGCTGATAACAGCCCATGTTGGGTTCGTTGCTTTTAAGAACACTTCACTTGTAGAAGTTCTGCTTCCGTGGTGTCCGCATTTTAACACATCACATTCCAACGCACTTCCAAATCTCTTCACCATTGCGCTCTCAGATTTCTCACTGGCATCTCCACACATGACAAAAGAATTCTCCCCGTGCACCAGTTTAATTCCTACTGAAGCATCATTGGTATCATCTGAACTGACCAGATCCGTTTCCGGACAAAGCACAGTAAATGTCGCATCTCCAAATCCGAACTCTTCGCCGACTTTTGGATGCTCTACCGGAACATTTTCTTTCTCAATATCATCCATAACCTCTTCATAAGTCATTGTATCATTCGCCACATCCGGCATAATAACCTGTTCTACCTCAATCTTCTCCAAAACATCATCGCCGCCACCTATATGATCGGCATCCGGGTGTGTCAGGATCAGATAGTCAAGCTTGTCTATGCCCTGTTGATTCAGATAATCCACCACATCTTTTCCTTCATGGTTATTCCCAGCATCAATCATTGCATTATGACCTTCTGTCTGAATAATTGTACAGTCACCCTGTCCTACATTGAGATAGGTCACTTTCATCTGACCGGTCGCAACCGTATCTGCAATGTTTTGTGCAGGCTCACCAGACATTCGTTCCATCAAATTCCCACGCTCCGCAAATCCGCCGATCAATGCAAGAATCAGCATGATTGCCGCAGGAATTCCTTTTAGATTCTTATTCTTTTTTCTTCTAGCCATACTTACTTTCGCTCCCCTTATGTAATTTTCGCTCCCCTTTCATTCAGGCCTTGAAATCCATTTTTCGCTTCAAATTATTGTTCTTTTTCTCCTGACGCCGGATCAGCCATCAGTTTCTTGTAATACGCTTTTGTCTGATACAATGCTCCAACCGGATTGTGTGCAAGCACGCGGTCTTTTGTCACCAGCGTTGTCGTCAGTGTGTGTGTATATTTATAAAACAAACTATCATGTCCGACGCATAATCCAACTACAACATTAAAATCTGTCCCAGCTTTCTCCAAAAGCTTTGCCTGCATAATCGGATTACACAGCGCATTCCCTACTTGCGTTGTATACTCTTTCCTTACTCCTATATCCGTCTTATTAAATGCTCCAGCCTTACAAAGTGCTGCATATGGTTCAAAACCGTTCTTTCTCAAAATCTGAGCAAATATACGGCTTTCTTCAATCAATCCAATACATGTCGCAATTCCAATTTTATGAAAGCCCATCCGCTTTGAAAATTCGATAATTTCCTCCACTCTCGTATAACGGCAATAAAATTCAGCTTCAATCTCTGCTGAAATCACAGAAACTTTATTGTTCTCTTCATCTTCAAGATATAGTTTTTTAATCTCTTCCAGCTCTTTTACATCAAAATTTGTAGTCAGACAGAACTCTGGATATTCCTTATCTCTCTTAGCACAGTTCAATACGCCACAGTTAACACATGATTTTTCAAATTCTCCCATTGTACATTCTCCTTCCACCTATACATCTTTTTTATATTATTTATTTTGGTATAAATATTATCCTACAAGCGTTGAGCACAACTCACGCCAACTTTCATCACCCCTGCCAGCAACATCACCCACACAGGATTCATTTTCACTTTCTGTATCAAAAAAATACAGATTATAAATATTGTAACCAGACCCCAATTAGTTCCTGCAAAAGTAATCATATCATTTCCCCAAAATGCCGTAATGAGAATTGATATTCCTGCCGATGCTATCAATGCAACAACCGCTGGGCGCAAAGAGCCTAACACACCCTGAAATAACTCCATATTCCGCCATTTTAGATAAATCTTTGCAATTACCGTTACAATAATACAAGACGGCAATATGTACCCGGCTGTTGCACAGAGCGCTCCTGGTATACCTGTAATCTTTTCACCTACAAATGTTGCTGAATTCACGGCTATTGGTCCCGGTGTCATCTGTGATATGGTAATCAGATCTGTAAATTCTGACATACTAAGCCAGCTATGCGTTTTTACGACCTGCCCCTGAATCAGAGGAAGCGCTGCATATCCACCTCCGAAACTGAACATGCCAACTTGAAGGAAACTTAAGAACAACTGCAGATAAATCATGCTTCTTTCCTCCTTTTTAAAAGAGTCCGTACCACACCAAATATAATACATGTCAGAATAATATATATTACGTTTACATTCATAAAACATGCCGCAACAAATGCTCCGGCCATTATCAGAAGTGACATTTTGTCACCGCCTTTTGCTATACCATTTCCCATTTCGTAAGTCACACAGGCAATGACTGCAGCCACACCTGCCTGCATGCCTTCCAGCATCTGACTAATCAGCCAGTTATCGCGAAATGCCTGATAACACATTGCAAGAATTGTGATAATCACGAATGGCGGAATAATTGCTCCTATAACCGCTACAAATGCTCCTATAATCCCCGCCAGTTTATATCCCACCACAATCGCTCCATTAACTGCGATTGCTCCCGGTGCCGATTGTGCAATTGCCACAAGATCTAACATCTCATCATTTTCAATCCAGTGATATTCGTCCACAAATTTTTTCTTTAACAGGGAAACAATCACATATCCTCCACCGAAAGTAAATGCACTCAGATATAAAGTTGAAATAAATAAATGAAATAGCATCTTTTTCTTATCTTCCACTATTTTCCCTTCCATAAATCAGTTATCCGACTGTTATAATATTCTTACAGACTCCAGTCTTCGAATCTCATTATCCGTCAGTTCCCATTGAAGATTTCTGCAGTTTTCTTCTACTCTGGCACGGCTCTGCGCCCCAATGATGCAACTGGATACAAATCTCTTCTGAATCACCCATTTCTCTGCAATCTGAGGCAAGGAAACATTCCTCTCTTCTGCAATCTGATCCATGATTGTTAACAGTTCCATTGCCTTTGAAAACAATGGTTCTTTAAAATATGGGTAAAATCGATTTCTGCTGTCAGTCTGCTCAAAGGTTCTAAGTTTTCGGTAATTTCCAGTCAGAATTCCGCCACCTAAAGTTCCATAAGTCATAATTCCAAGTCCTTGTTCATGAGCCCAGCGAATCAACTTCTCGTCTTTTCGGTCTGCCAGTGAATACTGTGGCTGAAAAGCTTCGATTTTGCAATATTTCTGGGCTTCTTCAATCTGTTCTTTTGAAAAATTAGAAACTCCTGCATGCAGAATTTTTCCTTCTTTTTTCAACGCACTCACCGCATCTATTGTCTCTTCCAGTTCAACATCCGGATCCGGCCAGTGTACCAGATAAATATCAATATAGTCTGTCTTTAGATTTTTCAGCGACTCGTCGCACTGCTTTAAAATACTCTCTTTTGAACCACAGCGAAGATATTTTCCATCTACGAACTTATTTCCACATTTTGTAGAAATGACCACCTCTCTGCGCTTTTTGAGCTTACTCAAAGTTTCACCAACATAACATTCTGCTTTTCCTGCATTGTAAGCCGGTGCTGTATCTATAAAATTAATGCCACACTCCAACGCTGCCTTAATTGCGTCCATTCGTGACTCATCCGAATAACTGTCCCAGCCGGCACCTCCGATACCCCATGTTCCAAGACACAGCTTTGAAACCCTCAAGCCTGTTTTTCCAAACTCCTGATACTGCATATCTGTCACATTCCTTTCTGTCTGCTACGTTATCATTCATCATCTGTTTTGTTACGGCCTTTTATTATTCTACCAAATTACTTTCCATACGTCAAAACCGTCAGGAAACATATCCTGACGGTCATACTTTTTACTTCGTGTATTTATAAAATCCTTCTCCTGTGCAGACGCCTTTCTTGCCTGCATCGATTTTTTCTTTCAAGCGTTTTGCAATCTTTCCCGGTGTTGTCTCCGGATCTTTTGCAGCCGGATCCATACAAACGATATTGTATGCAGTCTCCAGTCCCACAATATCAAGAATACGGAATGGGCCAAGTGGAGCTCCGGTAGCAAGACTCCATGTCAGATCAATTGTCTCCGGATCAGCCACATCATTTGCATAAAGTGCTTCTCCTGCATTCAAAAACGGAACTAACAGAGAGTTCAGAATATATCCCGGCTGTTCTTTATGTAATTTCAATGGAATCATACCAATCTGTCCGGCAAACTCTACAACCTCATCGTAATATTTTCCTTCTGTACCGGCATGTCCCATAATCTCAGCCGTGTTATTTTTCCAGATTTCATTTGCAAAATGCAGTGCAAGATATTTTTCCGGTCTTCCTGTGTACTGAGCAAATGCACTCGGTACCATAGTTGATGAATTTGTCACAATAACTGTCTTTTCCGGAAGAAGCGGCGCCATCTGCTGATAGAATGCAATCTTTGCTTTCGGATCTTCTGATAAAGATTCAATCACAAGATCTGCATCTGCCATTGCTTTCGCCATATCAAGTTCATATATAAGACTTTCAAATGCCTGGTCAGCCTGCGCTTTTAATTCCTCTACTTTTTCTACTGTCAGATTCTCAAAATCATCAACCAGACCTCTCGGATACAGCTTTGTCCCTGTTCCGATCAAAGCTTTCGTTGCCTCCAGATCTTTTAAATATGTCTCATGCCATCTTGCAAATTTCGGTTTTGCACGTTCAATGGAACCTTCGCTTCGAAGCCATACCGTCACATCAAATCCTTTGTACGCAACCTGGTAAGCGATCTGGCTCCCCAGCACACCACCGCCTACAACTACAACCTTTTTAAACGCCATAATTTTGTCCTCCTTGTTATAAAATTGACCAACTGTCATCTAATATTTGAGCAATTATATAATAGTAAGGTAAATATTTCAATATTTTTCGACAACTCAAAATACTACAAAATCAAAGAATTGTATTAAAGTTCACACTTATAAACGTAAAGAGAAGCCTAGCATACGCTAAGCTCCTCTCATTATTCCATTATTATTTCTTACTTTTCTGGCAGTTTCTTAGAATTTACCTGCCTTTGCTGCTTCCTCAACAGAAACTGCTACTGCAACAGTCATACCAACCATCGGGTTGTTACCTGCTCCGATAAGTCCCATCATCTCTACGTGAGCCGGTACAGAAGATGATCCAGCGAACTGTGCATCTGAGTGCATACGTCCAAGTGTATCTGTCATACCATAAGATGCTGGACCTGCAGCCATGTTATCTGGATGAAGTGTACGTCCTGTACCACCACCAGATGCTACTGAGAAGTATTTTTTACCTTTCTCAACACACTCTTTTTTGTACGTTCCTGCTACTGGATGCTGGAAACGTGTCGGGTTTGTAGAGTTACCTGTGATAGATACATCTACACCCTCTTTCCACATGATTGCAACACCTTCACGTACATCATTTGCTCCATAGCAGTTTACTTTGGAACGAAGTCCGTCAGAATAAGAGATTCTCTGAACCTCTTTCAGCTCTCCTGTATAGTAGTCATATTCTGTCTGAACATATGTAAATCCATTGATACGAGAGATAATCTTAGCTGCGTCTTTTCCAAGTCCGTTCAAGATAACACGAAGTGGTTTTTTACGAACTTTGTTTGCTTTTTCAGCGATACCGATTGCACCCTCTGCTGCTGCAAATGACTCATGTCCTGCAAGGAAACAGAAGCAGTCTGTATCCTCTTCCAGAAGCATCTTTCCAAGGTTACCATGTCCAAGACCAACTTTTCTCTGATCTGCTACAGATCCTGGAATACAGAAAGACTGAAGTCCTTCACCGATTGCTGCTGCTGCTTCTGCTGCTGTCTTACAGCCTTTTTTGATTGCAATTGCAGCACCTACTATGTAAGCCCAGCATGCGTTCTCAAAACAGATTGGCTGAATGCTCTTAATCTGATTGTATACATCAAGTCCGGCATCCTTTGTAATCTTCTGTGCTTCCTCGATTGAAGCGATTCCATATCCTGCCAGCACTTCATTGATTTTATCAATTCTTCTTTCATATGATTCAAATAAAGCCATTTTAAAAAGTCCTCCTACTCTTTTCTTGGGTCAATAATCTTTGCTGCGTCTTCAACACGACCATACTGTCCTTTTGCCTTTTCCCATGCATCATTCGGTGTATCGCCTTTTTTGATGAAGTCTGTAAGTTTTCCAAGATTTACGAACTGGTATCCGATGATCTCGCCTGCTTCATCGAGTGCGATACCTGTTACATAACCCTCTGCCATCTCAAGATAACGAGGTCCTTTTGCTAATGTTCCGTACATTGTTCCTACCTGAGAGCGGAGTCCTTTTCCAAGGTCCTCAAGTCCTGCTCCGATAGCAAGTCCGTCTTCAGAAAATGCGCTCTGAGTTCTTCCGTATACAATCTGTAAGAATAACTCACGCATTGCTGTATTGATTGCATCACAGACAAGGTCTGTATTCAATGCCTCTAAAATAGTTTTTCCTGGAAGGATTTCTGAAGCCATAGCAGCTGAATGTGTCATTCCGGAGCAGCCGATTGTCTCAACCAATGCCTCCTGGATAATTCCATCTTTCACATTCAGTGTCAGCTTACAAGCACCCTGCTGAGGAGCACACCAGCCAATGCCGTGTGTAAAACCGGAAATATCTTTGATCTCCTTAGCCTGAACCCATTTTGCCTCTTCCGGAATCGGAGCTGGTCCGTGATTAGCGCCCTGCGCTACCGGACACATCATTTCTACTTCTTGTGAATAAATCATTTTAAAACTCCTTTCAACTATGTGTGTTTTATAAATAGTGTTTGTTATAAGTTTAACACCATATCCTTTTTTATTCTCTCATAAATAACATTTTTCGTCAATTGGCACTACGCTACATTTTTAAATTGTTTGGACCGCTTTTTATAGTCATTCTACTTAAGAATTTCCATTGCCATAGGCACATAACATTTTCCATGTATCATCTGCATCTCATCGATTGGTTTCATGCCCATGTGGATATATTTTTTCGCCGCCTCCGGAGCAGCATCAACGGTCATAATCGTCTTATGCAGTTCTTCCTTACAATACCTTTTCGCATAATCAAAAAGTAACCTTCCAGCACCTTTTCCCTGGCAGGATCTGCGCACATAATAATTACAAATGTGTCCCCGCCTCTGAAGGGATATGGTTCCTTCCAGTTCTTCTTGTTCAAATACACCGAACATCAGAAGTTCGCCGCTATCACAGAGCTGGTCGATATTCTCCTGTTTTAAATATTCGCGAAATGTATCAATCCCTTCCTGTTCATACACCTCGGCCACATCCATGCAAAAAACGCTCCAGATAATATCCAGAGCGTATTTTCTTTCCTGTTTTTCCAGTTCACGTACGATCATTACATACCTCCCTGTGTCAGCACCTGCACATTCTTTGCAATATAGTCGATCAGTGATACAACTGTCAGGATCAGTGAAAGCCAGATCAGAACTATGCCAACGATATCGAACACACCTCCAAGATCTGCAATCAATACAATGATCATAAACATCTGGGATACTGTCTTAAATTTACCCCAGTAACTTGCTGCGATGACAATTCCATTATCTGCAGCCACAAGGCGGAATCCGCTAATAATAAACTCACGGGCAATGATGATGATGACGAACCATGCCTGTAATTTTCCTAACGGAATCATACAGATCATAGCAGAACACACAAGCAGCTTATCTGCTAAAGGATCCATGAACTTTCCAAAGTTTGTCACAAGATTTCTTGCACGGGCGATCTTACCATCCAGCATATCTGTCAGACTGGCAACACAGAACAAAACTAACGCGATCCATTTATTTGCCGGTCCTCCCACATCAGTCAACATAAAAAATACAAAAAACGGAACCATGATAACTCTTAATACTGTCAGTTTATTTGGTAAATTCATTATATCAGCTCTCCTATCAAATCATATTCCAGTGCACCGGTCACGCGGACTCTTGCAAAATCTCCACTCATCAATTCTTCGTCTGTATTGATAAAAATCAAGCCATCCACATTCGGTGCATCTTTATAAGTTCTTCCTACATATGCATTTTCATCTGCAACTTTTCCTTCAATCATAACGAGAACTTCACGTCCGACCATATCTTCTGCCAGATCAAATGCGATTTCCTGCTGAAGTTCCATCAATTCTGCCTGGCGGTCTTCCTTGACTTCTTCCGGAATCTGCTCTGTCATAGTTGCAGCTGGTGTATCTTCCTCCGGTGAGTAAGTAAAAACTCCAAGTCTGTCAAATTCCATCTCATCTACGAAATCCTTCAGCTCTTCATGCTGTTCTTGTGTCTCACCCGGAAATCCTGTGATCAATGTGGTACGAAGAGAAATATCCGGGATCTCTTTTCGAAGCTTTTCAATAATCTCTACAAGCTGAGCTTTTGAAGTTCTTCTTCCCATTCTTTTTAGCACTGCGTCACTTGCATGTTGAATCGGAAGATCCAGATAGTGACAGACTTTATTTTCTTCTTTAATCGTCTGAATCAGTTCATCGTAAATCTCCTCCGGATAACAATAAAGAATTCGGATCCACTGGATTCCGGATATTTTACAAAGCTCGCGGAGCAATTTATGCAAAGATTTCTCTCCATATAAATCCTTTCCGTATACGGTCGTTTCCTGTGCAACAAGAATCAATTCTTTCACTCCCTGATCAGCCAGGTCTTTCGCTTCTGCCAGCAGCTTCTCCATCGGAACACTGCGGTAATTACCACGAAGTTTTGGGATGATACAGTAAGTACAATGCTTGTCGCAGCCTTCGGCAATTTTCATGTATGCATAATGCCCGCCTGTTGTTACAAGTCTCTTTTCTTTTACATCTGGAAGTGCATCCACATCTTCCAGAACAACATGTCCATTTCCCGCAAGAGCCTCTTCCACCACTTCTACGATATGATCATAAGAAGTAGTTCCAAGTACTGCATCAACTTCCGGTATCTCGTCAATAATCTCCTGCTGATAGCGCTGTGCCAGACACCCGGTCACGATCAGAGCTTTCAGCTTCCCTTCTTTTTTGTACTCTGCCATCTCAAGAATGGTCTGAATACTTTCCTCCTTTGCATCATGAATAAAACAGCAGGTATTAACAACAATAATATCTGCGTCTTCTTCTGAATCTACGATCTGATATCCCTTTTTATCCAAAAGCCCAAGCATGACCTCTGAATCCACCAGGTTCTTATCGCAGCCGAGGGATATAAATAAAATATTCATATAGTTCTCCTTGTATGTCTTATTTAAAAAGCAGATACCAGACGGTATCTGCCTCAGGCACACGGCACACCGTGTAATAATCTCTCTATTCGTTATCTTCAGACTCTTCTACTGCTTCTGCGTCTTTCTCTGAATCCTCTTCCTGAATATTCAAGAAATCTTCCTCTGCATTCTCCTCTGCCTGCTTTGCTTCCAGTTCCGCAAGTTTTGCAGCCTCTTCTTCAGCAAGTATAGTGATCTTTCCCTGATTCATCTCGCTGATCGCGATAGAAAGCGGCTTCTCACCCGGCTTTGTATCTACTAATGGCATAGAACCATCAATAATCTCGCGTGCTCTTTTAGCTGTAGCCATAACGATAGAATAACGGCTGTTAACAACCTTTGTCTCGCCTTCCTCAACGTCTTTATTAACGACCTTCATTAAGTCTGTGTAAGATGGATGTAACATGTACACTATTCTCCTTTCAACTCTCTCTTCATATGCTCTATAAATGTCTGATTACGGAAACATCTCTCATGTTCTCCCTGAATCAGATGATGCATCTCTTCCACGCACACATCTAATTCATCATTCACGACCAGATAATCATACTGATCCATATATTCTGCCTCTTCAATAGCGCGCTTCATACGCCCATCGATGACTTCCTGTGTCTCAGTCCCCCGTCCTTCCAGACGCTTTCTGAGTTCTTCTGCGCTCGGAGGTGTTACGAACAGTAATAATGTATTCGGAAATTTTTCTTTGACTTTCAATGCGCCCTGGATTTCAATCTCCAGGATTACATCTTTCCCTGCACGAAGCTGCTCTTCCACATATGCTTTCGGTGTTCCGTAATAATTTCCCACGTACATAGCATACTCTATCAAATCATCTTTCGCAATCATTTTTTCAAATTCTTCAGTTGTTTTGAAAAAATAAGCCTTTCCTTCTTCTTCTCCCGGTCTTGGGTTTCTTGTTGTTGCAGAGATGGATAATGCATAATTATCATATCTCTCCAGAAGTGCTTTCATAATCGTACCTTTGCCGGCACCGGAAAACCCGGATACTACAATAAGAATTCCCTCTTTATTCATAGCTATACCTCTTATTCAATATTCTGGATCTGTTCTCTGACCTTCTCAATCTCTGTCTTTAACCCAATTCCTGTATTGGAAACTTCCAAGTCATTTGCCTTTGACAAGATTGTATTTGCTTCACGGTTCATCTCCTGTGCAATAAAATCAAGCTTGCGTCCGATTCCTGCCTCATCTGACTGGAGCGTCTCTTTCATATGTACGACATGACTCTTCAGTCGTACGACCTCTTCATCTGTACAGATCTTATCTGCATAAATCACAACTTCTGCTGCAATACGATTCTCCTCAATCTGCGTATCTTCAAGAAGTTCTTTAACTTTGGCTTCCAGCTTTTCTCTATACTCGGCAACGATCTTCGGAGAACGCTCCTCGATAAATGCTACCATCTCAAGAATTCCATCGAGCTTTGCAAGAATATCTTCTCTCAGATGTTCTCCCTCTGCAGTCCTTGTAGTTACAAATCCGTCAACGGCTCCATCCAGTGCTTTTTTAAGTCCTTTCCAAAGTTCATCGGTATCCTCACTGCCCTCTTCCATTGTAAATATCTCAGGATATCTGGAAAGTGCAGACACACGGACATCATTCTCAATGCCAAACTTTTCTTCCATCTGCTTGAAATATTCAAGATATTCTGCTGCCAGACTTTCATTATACTTTAATGAAACCTGTCCGTCAGATAAATCCTCATAGCTGATAAAGATGTCTACTTTTCCTCTCTGGATTCTTTTCTTAATCTCTGTCCGGATTGCCGTCTCGAAGAAATTCAGTTTCTTCGGCATACGGATACTCATATCCAGATAACGGTGATTCACACCTTTCATCTCTACGGTAAACTTGCGGTCTCCCTCTGATATTTCACATCTTCCGAAACCGGTCATACTCTTGATCATGTGTATTACCTCTTCTTTTCAGTAATAAATACGGTTTTAACCGTACGTTTTATTATACTTCATTTGGATTTTTGAGTCAACTATGGTATGATATGAAAAGTAAACATTTATCATACATTTATAACATTATTTTAAAGGAGTGCTTATATTATGGCATTTGACGGAACAACAATCGCAGCAGTTCGAAAAGAACTTTCCGATTCTATCCTTGGCGGACGCATCTACAAAATTGCACAGCCGGAACCGGACGAACTGTTGATCACAATAAAAACACCCGAAGGACAACGCAAACTATATATTTCTGCAAGTGCATCTCTTCCACTGATTTATCTCACTGATGAGAATAAACCGAGTCCTATGACTGCACCTGGTTTTTGTATGCTTCTTCGCAAATATGTTGGAAATGGGCGTATCACAGCTATCTCACAGCCTGGTCTGGAACGTATTTTATTCTTTGATATTGAGCATTTAAATGAACTGGGGGACCTTTGCCGTAAGCGTCTGATCGTAGAAATCATGGGCAAGCACAGCAATATCATCTTCTGCGATGATAAAGATAAGATTCTGGACAGCATTAAGCATGTTTCCGCACAAATGAGTTCTGTCCGGGAAGTCCTTCCTGGAAGAACCTATTTCATCCCGGACACGATGTCTAAACTGGACCCGCTCACAGTTTCTTTTAAAAACTTTGTCCTGGCACTGAGAGAAAAACCTGCTGCCCTTGGAAAAGCAATTTACACAAGCTTTACCGGTATCAGTCCTGTAGTAGCGGAACATATCGTCTCGGAGTCCGGACTGGATACGGATATTCCGGCTTCCGACATTTCCGAAGATATGCTCATTCACCTGTACCGCCAGTTTTCCTACTATATCGAAGACCTGAAGGAAGGAAATTTCCACCCAGTGATTTACTATAGCAACGAAGTGCCAAAAGAATTCACCGCCATTCCATTTTCTCATTATGGAAATTACCGGGCAGAATGCTTCGATTCCATCTCACGGGTGCTTCGCACTTATTATGCGACTCGCAACACCGTAACACGGATACGTCAGAAAAGTGCAGACCTGCGCCATGTTGTGCAGACGAATCTGGAACGTGCAAGGAAAAAATATGACTTACAATCCAAACAACTACAAGGAACCGAAGGCCGTGAAAAATACAAAGTTTACGGAGAACTGATCAACACTTATGGTTACAACCTGGATCCGGAAGCAAAGTCATTGACCTGCCTGAATTACTATACGAACGAAGATATTACGATTCCATTGGATCCACAGAAAACTCCTCAGGAAAATGCACAAAAATATTTTGCAAAATACAATAAGCAGAAGCGTACTTTTGAGGCGCTGTCCGAACTGATCCAGGAGACAGCTGATGAAATCCGCTATCTGGAATCCGTCAGCAACTCTCTGGACATTGCTCTAAGCGAAGCGGATCTAGGACAGATCAAAGAAGAATTGACTGCCAGCGGCTATGTGCGCAGAAAATTCACAAAGAAAAAAGTAAAACTGACTAACAAACCAATGCACTACATCTCCAGTGACGGATATGACATTTACGTTGGTAAAAATAATATCCAGAACGATGAACTGACTTTCTCTTTTGCAAATGGCGGTGACTGGTGGTTTCACGCAAAAGGTGCTCCCGGATCCCACGTCATTGTCAAGACAAATGGCGATGAACTTCCGGACCGTACTTTTGAAGAAGCCGGACGGCTGGCTGCTTATTATTCTAAGAACCGCGGCAGTGATAAAGTCGAGATTGACTACATTGAAAAGAAGCATGTCAAGAAACCAAACGGAGCAAAACCCGGGTTTGTGGTTTATTATACAAACTACTCCCTCGTTATTGACTCTGACATCAGCAACATAAAAGTCGTGCAGGATTAATTCCCGCACGACCTTTTTCGTATTGTACTTACGATTTTCACTTATTCTATCATTTATTACAGAATATCATCAAACAGCTTTTCTTTATAAACGCCCTCTTCAATCAACTTCTTGAAAGATTCTACAACCGAGTCCTTATCTTCTTTGTAAGTAACTCCGAACCATTTATCCTGTGTTTCAAGGACTTTTACAGTCACTTCGCCTTTCTGAAGTAACTCATCAATGTAAATCGGAAGCAGATACTCTCCCTTTAGCACATCCACATCTGGTTTTTCAAAAAATTCCTTGAATCCTTTTTCCAGTGTCTCTACGAACTCCGGTGTCAGTCCCCACATATTCATCGATACATGAGAATTCTCATCAATTGGCTCCTGTCCGTCTTCTTTCTGGACTGCTGCCTTATTTCCCACTTTTACAATGTTCTTTGTCTCGTTAATTCCGGTCAGATATCCATTCTCATTGACCTGACATACACCTCTTGTAACGCCGCCGTTTTCACTGAGTGTATTCTTCAGAATAAACCCTGCCGCACAAAAATCTGTCGGCTTCTCCGGTGTGTACTCCTCCAGAAAATCATGCAGTTTAAAAAAGGATTCTTTTCCATAATAGTCATCTGCATTAATTACCGCAAATGGCTCTTTTATAAGACCCTTACATGCCAGAACTGCCTGGCCTGTTCCCCATGGCTTTGTACGGTCTTTTGGAAGTTTTACTCCTTTTGGAAGATCGTCGATTACCTGAAATGCATAGTCAATCTCTACGTTTAATTGTTTACAGATAGCTTCGATTCTCTCTCCGATAACCTCCCGGAAAGCTTCCTCTATGTCCTTGCGGATAATAAATATAATCTTGTTAAATCCAGCTTCGATTGCATCATGAATGGAATAGTCCATAATGATCTCTCCATGCATTCCAACCGGCTCTAACTGCTTAATTCCTCCACCAAATCTGGAACCGATCCCGGCAGCCATAATAACTAATGATGTTTTCATCCTTTTCCCTCCATATCATTATTATGATTTTATCTTTTCTAGTCATATCAGCGAATCTGTCTTGCTTCCAAATAATATCTTTTCTCCGTCGCATGTCCCATGGAAAATGTCTTTCTTGGAAGTGTTCCACTTTCAGTCACGTAAGGAAACAACTCTCTTTTCTCCATTGCAGGCAATAAAAAGCCAACCGCATTTTCCTTCTCTGCCAGGTTCTTTAATGCCTCTTCTCCATGTATATAATCCATCTGTCCTCTATGTTTTTTCAGATATTCGTCTAAAAAATTCTGTAAAATTGCGACTGCAAGCCTACTTTTATTCGGATTTAAATAAAGAACACCTTGGCGCTCTTTCGTATACCATTGTACTGGATATCCATTCGGGGCGCAACATGTTTTTTGAAGCTCCTCTAATAATGCTTCTTCATCTGTCTCTGTAACAATTCGATGAATCGGAGAAAATTCCAACGCTTTGTCGTGAATATTTTCCAGCTCCACCATCGCATATCTTGCCGGAGCATTTGCATTTTCTGTATCGGAATGTGTTTTTTTATAATTTTCATAACATACTTTTGCTGTAGCCAGTGAATGATTCCCGTCGCCAACCGCATAAGGCATCTCTGCACTTATATTCTCATAAGATGTAATCTTCTTTTCAAAATCTTTTGCGAGTTTTCCAGACACCAGCCAGCCACTGATATGTCCGCCTTCTTTCATAAGATTAAAATTATAAATCTTACGCATTTCTTCCTTTTTCCCGCTCAGCCATTCTATCAACCCATCACTTCTGTCATCACACAAAAGTAATACATGTGGCAATTCGACAGGCGCATCCTCACGGATTCTGACTCTTGGCGGAATTCTACAGGTCACTGTCTTTTCCGTCGCACGGATTCTGGAAGAACTATTTTCCGAATAATCATATGCTTCCAGATCAATCATCCCGATCAGCCCTCTTCGAATACTGCCATTTTTAAGGGTCCTCTCTACATAAACATAGGATTTTTCATATTTCTGAAAAATTCCCTGTTCAAGATATGATTGCATATTCCAATTGATTGTCTTTATCTTTTCATTCTCGTCCACTTCTTCCAATTCTGCTTCCGGAAAGATCAAATGAAAGGAAGATGGCGCATCCCCTACCGTCTCCTTTACATCTTTCCAGTATTCTGGCTGCGAAGAGAACTGGTCGCATGCAATCACCGACCACTTCTCCATACTTTCTACATCCGGAATCAGAATATCTGCCGGCAAAAATACATTCATGATTACGCCTCTTTTCCTGCCAGATAATCAATAAACTGCTGTGCAGTTCTTCCTGACATTCCTCCGTGACTTAACTCCCATTTATTTGCCTCTGCCAGGAGTTCCTCCTCCGTTAGATTAAGATTATTTCTCTTAGCAAGCTGGCACACGATTTTCTGAAACTCTCGTTTCTGTGGTCTTCCAAAGTAGATCGTCACACCAAATCTTGCTACCAGTGACAGCTTTTCCTGTACGGTATCATTTGTATGTAATTCCTCATCTCTATCTTCTTTATCCTTAAACGTCTCACGGATCAGATGTCTTCGGTTAGATGTTGCATAAATAAGCACATTATCTGGTTTTTTCTCAAGTCCTCCCTCAATGACCGCTTTCAGATATTTATATTCAATCTCAAATTCCTCGAATGACAGATCATCCATGTATATGATGAACTTGTAATTACGGTTCTTGATCTGCGCAATTACATCATTGAGATCCTGGAATTGATGCTTATAGACTTCGATCATACGAAGGCCCTGATCATAATACTGATTCAGGATTGCCTTGATAGAAGAAGATTTTCCGGTTCCGGCATCTCCAAATAGCAGACAGTTATTGGATTTTCTTCCCATAACAAATGCTTCTGTATTGTCGATCAGTTTTTTCTTTGCCATCTCGTATCCCACCAGATCATCCAGGTGCACATGAGCAATCTTTGTGATCGGCACGATTCTTGCCCCTTCTTCGGTATGCTCAATACGAAATGCTTTGTGAAGCCCCAGTTTGCCAACGCCAAATTCCTTATAGAACTGTGTTACTTTCTCTTTAAATTCTTCTGCACATTTCGTTCCATCAAGTGCCTTTGCAAGGTCACAGATACGGTCACGGATTCTCTCATTGAAGACCTGTCCATGTCCATTGACCCCCTTGTAATCCCGGATCATGGCAAGTCCGTCTTCTCCAAGTACCTCTCCAAGATTCTGGAAATCATAGTCAAACAGTTCTTTAAAAATCTTAAAATCATGCAGTGCTGCAATATTAATACTTCCTTCGACCGGTCCGACAATCTCACAGGAAGTGCTGTATGCATTCTCATGACTGACCATAAGGTAAGTCAGATAAGTATGCCACAGATTTCCTTCAAATCCGTGACTGACTGATAACTCTGTCAGATCACCAATAGTAGAATACAGAAGGCTCTTCATATCGTCCTCATTGTAATATTCATTATTATAGTTCTCCATAAGAAATGTCATGTCCTGGAGAAGTTCCCCGTCTTCCATATCTTTATATAAAATCAATTCATTCGTTCTCATTTCCTCGATGTCTCCTTTTTTATGTCATTTTATGTTTTTCTATTATACAAATCCTCTAACGGATTACTCTATGTCCGGCACTCCCACACTGGTATTAGTAATTTCCAAGTATCTTCAGGCTTCTGCTCTCTTCCCGCAAGCCCCTAAGTGCATTCTTCACACCTGGTTCTTCCAGATTACCTTCAAAATCTACAAAGAAACGGTACTCCCAGCTTCTTCCCTCAATTGGTCTGGACTCGATTTTTGACATATTCAGATCATTATAAATAAAATGTGACAGTAGATGATACAGCGATCCACTCTCATGTGGAACCTCAAAGCAAATACTGATCTTCTTTGCCCCTTTCAAGAACACCTTCTGGTTCGTCACAATAATAAATCTTGTACAGTTTCCGGATTCATCATTAATGTTGTCTTCTAACACTTCCAGTCCGTAGACTTTTGCCGCATAGGCACTGCAGACTGCCGCCTGAGTCCGGTCCTGGTCATCCAGGATTTTCTTTGCTGCAATAGCTGTATTTGCCACGCTGATCTGCTGCCAGTCACTGTGTTCTTCCAAAAACCTGGTCGTCTGCATCAGCGCTTCCGCTTTAGAATACACTCGCTTCAGTTCAGAAAGCTGTGTTCCTGGAAGTCCTGCCAGTGTATGCGTGATTGGAATTATGACTTCTCCTACAATATAATTTTCAAATTCTACCAGAAGGTCATAGACTTCGTTTACCGCACCTGCTGTAGAATTTTCGATTGGAAGCACTGCATAATCTGCGGCGCCCTCCTCGATTGCTTCCATTGCATCCCGGAATGTACGGACGGAATAACTGTTGCAGTCCTCTCCGAAATAGGTCTTCATAGCTGCCTGTCCATAAGCACCTTCCATGCCCTGAAATACGACTCTCGCTTTCTCCACGCCAAGTGAATCAATCTCTATAAAAGGAAGTCTTCCAAGAGCTCCTGCCTTCACAAGCTGCTGATACTGTAACTTGCGGCTCATGGACATAAGCTGCTGATACAGTTCCTGAATTCCTTTTTTATCAAAATCAGAAGAAACTTTTGATGCCACATTCTGAAGCTTTTCTTTCTCCCTTACACGGTCAAATACTTTTCTTCCTGCTTCGACCTTATATTCTCCAACCTGTTCACATATTTTCATTCGCTCTTCATATAACTTCACGATCTGATCATCTACGACATCTAACTGTCCTCTTAATTCTTCTAATGTAGCCATCCATCTTGTCTCCTTTACAAATACCATAGTCAGTATCACTTGCATCCTTCGCCTCTCTATACTGACACTATTGCATTATAATACATTTCATATCTAAAATCTACCTTACATTCTTATCCTGATTACAGATTCAAAAAAATTATTTTTTACATTCAAAAAAAATAATTTTTACATTGAAAATCTGACAGGTTTGTTATATTATGTACAGAGACTTTTAAGTAAACGTCGCGAAGGAGGATTTTATGAGACACTTGATGAGTCCACTTGATTTCACAGTGGAAGAATTAGACAATCTTATGGATTTAGCCCAGGACATCGAAAAGAACCCTAAGAAATATGCTCATGCATGTGATGGAAAGAAATTAGCAACTTTATTTTTTGAACCAAGTACACGTACTAGACTCAGTCATGAAGCAGCAATGCTTAATCTCGGAGGTAGTGTTCTTGGTTTTTCTTCTGCCGATTCCAGTTCTGCAACAAAAGGGGAAACTGTTGCAGATACGATTCGTATGATTTCCTGTTATGCGGATATCTGTGCAATGAGACATCCGAAAGAAGGAGCTGCGCTGGTAGCCAGCGAGCATTCCAGAATCCCTGTCATCAATGCAGGAGACGGCGGACATCAGCATCCGACACAGACCCTGACTGATCTGCTTACGATCCGTTCTTTAAAAGGTCATCTTGATAATATCACAATCGGTCTTTGCGGAGATTTAAAATTTGGCCGTACCGTTCACTCTCTGATTCACGCTCTGGTGCGTTACAAAAATGTAAAATTCATTCTGATCTCACCAGAAGAACTTCGTGTTCCAAGTTATATCCGCAATGATGTTCTCGACAAAGAACATGCACAGTACGAAGAGGTCGTTCGTCTGGAAGATGCTCTTCCAAAGCTCGATATTCTCTACATGACCCGTGTACAGAAAGAACGTTTCTTCAATGAAGAAGACTATATCCGTATGAAAGATTTTTATGTACTGGATGCTCAGAAGATGGAGCTTGCGCCAAAGGATATGTATGTACTTCACCCACTTCCTAGAGTAAATGAAATTGCTGTTGAAGTTGATGATGACCCAAGAGCTGCTTATTTCGCTCAGGCTCAGTACGGAGTATACATTCGAATGGCTCTGATTCTGACATTACTGGAAATCGAAGTCTAAGGAGGAATATACTATGGTTAAGAATACACTGAATGTAGGTCAGATCTCAGAAGGATTTGTACTGGATCACATCCAGGCAGGAAGAAGTATGGATATTTACAAATATCTTCACTTAGATCAACTGGACTGCTGTGTTGCAATTATCAAAAATGCAAAAAGTAACTGTATGGGCAAAAAGGATATCATGAAAATCGAATGTCCGATCGATTTTATGGATCTTGACATCCTTGGTTTCATTGATCACAACATTACTGTCAACATTATCCAGAATGAGAAGGTTGTTGCGAAAAAATGTCTTCACCTTCCTCACGAAATCCGCAATGTGATCCGCTGTAAAAATCCTCGTTGTATCACTTCTATTGAGCAGGGACTGGATCATGTCTTCGTACTGACCGATCCAGACGAAGAAGTATACCGCTGCAAATACTGCGAAGAAAAATATCAGGGAAGACTTGGTAAACGCAAATAAAACTTCCTGTTTTAACTATGCAGACAGTTATCTTTTATTTATGAATGGATGATAAACATTGAATTAAATGTATAAAAAAAGATTTTCAGTTTCAATTTTCGAAGCTGAAAATCTTTTTTATTACCATATTGGAATAAAACAAAAGCAAGCAAGACGATAAGCCGGGTTATGTCGTTGAGTGATCATCTATCTAGACCTGATGTTGCCATCAGGTTCCAGCGACCTACCTGAGACTTGACGGGCCGCCAAATTGTCTCTGCACGGTCTTGCTTCGAGTGGGGTTTACATGTGCCCCGGTCGTTACCGGCCGGGCGGTAGTCTCTTACACTGCCCTTCCACCCTTACCTGTCCATTCTCATAAGAGTCTGTCAGGCGGTACATTTCTGTTGCACTGGCCTTGGAGTCGCCTCCACCGGACGTTATCCGGCACCCTGCCCTGCGAAGCCCGGACTTTCCTCACCTGCTGCCTTTCGGCAATTACAGCCGCGATCACCTGTCTTACTTGCAAGTATTTATTATATCATATTTTTTCTAAAAAGAAAGAACTTTTTTACCTCATTGCATCTGCCGCAGAAGTTGCGAGTTCATCGCATCGCTCATTCTGAGGATGTCCATCATGTCCTTTCACCCAGATAAATGTCACATTGTGTGGCTCTTTCGCTTCCAGAAGCCGTTTCCAGAGATCCACATTTTTTACAGGCTCATTCTTTCCACGTTTCCAGCCTTTCTTCAGCCACCCGCCGATCCAGTTCTGATTGAATGCATCTACCACATACTTTGAATCGGAATACAACTTCACATCACACGGACGGTTCAATGCTTCCAGTCCAGCTATGACTGCCATCAACTCCATGCGGTTATTCGTTGTCTTCTCATATCCCTTTGACAATTCCTTTATATGAAGTTCGCCTTTTGAATCTACGTACTCTAAAATGGTTCCGTATCCTCCCGGTCCATCCGGGTTTCCTCTGGCTGCTCCATCGGTGTATATACTGACCAGCATCTATCTTTCCTCCTCGAAATAAAAGCTCTGACCCGGTTCTTTTACCTTCATGATCCGCTCTCTATACGGCTCCGACACTGAATTTTTCAAAAACTTATCTAAAATGTCATACCCCCACATATGCATTGGGAATACAATCTTTGTATTCGTATGCTGCATAAAATAATTGATACCAAGTACAGCCTCTTCTCCCTGTCTGGAATCAAGCGGGAAAAATGCATAATCAATTTCTTCACCCTCGATTTTTGCAATCTCTTTCTGATATGCCTGTCTCATCGGTTCATTCCAGGTCTCATCATCCTCTTCTTCCCAGTACCACCAGTTCAGATCTCCTGCATGAAAAAATGTTTTCTCTTTCACCCTTACAAGAAATGCCACACCTTCATCGGTGGATTTCAGTGTATGAATCCTTAAATCCCAAATATTAAAATCTGCATCTGCACCTATATGTTCCGTCTGATCTTTTGGTCCTGCCGCCTCAATGTCATCAGATAAAATATAGTGGATATTCTCATATTCTTCTGCCCACGTAAATATTTTCTTTTTAAAATGATCGTAGTGCACATGACTTGCAAATACACAGATTTTTTTATCTTTATCAAACTGTGGCAGATTTCCTTTATAATAATCAAAAATCAATACATAATCGTCACACTCAACAGCAAATCCGCTATGTTCCAGGTAAGTAATTTTAATCATTATTTTATTCCCTGTGCCACTTCAACTGCATGCATGACCTCTGGCAAGATGTATCCAAGACATTCCTTTACAGCTCCTGCTTTTCCAGGAAGATTTACAATCACAACATTTCCACGGATTCCTGCCGCTGCACGGTTCAACATAGCTCTTTTTGTCAGTGTAAGCATGTGTGCACGCATACCTTCCGGAATTCCAAGAAGTGGTCTGTCTACAACTTCCATAGTTGCCTCTGGTGTGCAGTCTTCCGGTCCGCAGCCTGCTCCGCCTGTTGTCAGAATCAGGTCTGCAAGATTTCCGTCTGCCATTCTCTGAAAAACAGTAGATAATACAGTTTTGTCTGTCGGGAGAGCCTTCATGAACACAACGTCAAGCCCTGCTTCCTCCACCATCTTGCGGATTACTTTTCCACTTGCATCCTCCTGCTCTCCTTTATAAACTGCTGTACTTGCAGTAATAATCGCTACTTTCATCAAATTGTACCTCCATACATTTTTTCTATCTCATTCAAAGTCTTATCTTTTTTCTTAAGTTCCTTTTTGACATTCATAAAATAGTATAGCACAAATTATACAGGGGGTAAATCATTTTTATATGATGATGCACACCAGTCCTCCATTACTGTCATTGACAATCTTCTGCATTGTATCCTGCAGCTTTGTCTGGCTTTCATCCCCGATCATGGCAATCTTGCTCCGGATACCATCCATCACTAATTCTTCCACAGATTTTCCGAAAATGTTCGTCTCCCAGATTCCATGTTCGGTTTCTGCTTCCTGCTTAATGAATGTAAGAAGATCTTTCGCCTGATCTTCTGTTCCGACAATCGGTGCAATCTCTGTCTCGATATTCGCCCGGATCAGATGGATAGACGGGGCCTTTGAATGTATCTTCACGCCATATTTATTTCCCTGTTTGATAAGCTCCGGCTCCAAAAGTGTAATTTCATCTCTTACCGGACTGACCACCCCATATCCTTTCATTCGAACAGTTGTAAATGCGTCCCGGACTCCTTCATATTCTTCCTTTAATTTCGCAAGTTCCTGAATTGTTGCAACCAGCTCATATTGTCCTGCAATCTTCGTTCCCGTCATCTCGCTTAACATTTCGTAATAATATCTTTCTGGTATAGAAATGCTGATATTCACACAGCCCTGACCCATTCCAATCTGATCCACTTTGCAGGAATCTATGTACTCACTCTCAGAAACATCTATACTTCCAAGAGCATCCCGGATTTTGGTAAGTCGTTCCAGAATCACTCTCACATGTTCAATCAGATCTTGTTTGATCTTGTGGTCTCTTGGAAGCATCTCCACCCATTTCGGAACAAAAAACTGAATTTCAGATATCGGAAACTCAAAAAGGACTTCCGATAAAATCTGGCAGATATCCTCTCTGGCAAGTTTTTCACAGTTGACCGGCAGCGCCCGTACTCCATATTCCTGTTCCAGATTCTTCGCGGTATTCTGCGCCCGTTCTCCCTGCGGCTCTTTTGAATTCACAAGTACAATGAACGGCTTTCCGATTCCATTTAATTCCTGTATCGTCATACGCTCCGCATCTTTGTAATTTTCTCTTGGAATGTCTGTGATGGTACCGTCTGTCGTAATCACAATTCCAATGGTTGAATGATCATGAATTACTTTTCTAGTTCCAATCCCGGCAGCCTTTGCAAATGGGATCTCATAAGCAAACCACGGTGTTTTCACCTGTCTCTGGGAATCCCCGTCCATATAACCGGCAGCACCTTCTACCATATAACCGACGCAGTCAATCAGACGTACCTTCACATCCACGTCATCAGCAAGCCGGATTTTTGCTGCTTCCTTCGGCACGAACTTGGGTTCCGTTGTCATAATCGTGCGTCCCGAAGCAGATTGCGGCAGTTCATCCTGCGTACGCATTCTGGCATGTTCATCTTCCATTTCCGGAAGCACCAGCACATCCATGAATCTTTTAATAAATGTAGACTTTCCCGTCCGGACCGGTCCCACAACACCAATGTAGATTTCTCCATTCGTCCTCGCTTCGATATCTTTGTATACCTGAAATCTATCCATCAAAATACCCCCATGCATGAACTTGTTTTACTGTTAACAGATTATGCAGGAAACATTCCGAGTATGTATAAAATTCTGCTTACCATGCGTGAATTTTCTGCTTATGGATTTACGGATCGTAGTGTGTTTTGCTCCATTGCAAGGAACATTCCGATGAACCTTTTTAAGCAGGAAGGCATGAAACTTACTCTTAAAAATACAGAACACCTGATATATCAAATAACACGCGCGCCTTATGTACGATGGAAATGAGACTCTGTCAATCTTAACTGCCCTTGCAGATAAGATTGACTGCCTTAGAGGCTCATTGGAATGCTTCGTACATGAAGCAAGTGTATTCGATATACCAGGTGTTCGTCCTATTTTATGTTCTTGTTGTTCGTCCTGTTTTAATATCTTTTACAATTATTTCTCCCACGGAAGTGCTGTATGCTCCGCCTTATTATCTCTGAGCATGAGTTCATTAACTGCTTCTTTCGGGTCTTTTCCATCAAACAATACTTCGCTGACTTTATTGATGATCGGAAGTGATACTCCATATTTTTCGCCAAGTTTTACTGCTGCTTTTGCAGAATACACTCCTTCTACTACCATCTGAACCTCATCCATTGCTTCCTGCATGGATTTGCCCTGCCCCATGAGATAACCTGCTTTGCGGTTACGGCTGTGGACACTGGCACACGTTACAATCAGATCACCGATTCCTGTAAGTCCGGAAAATGTCTCAACTGCGCCGCCCATTTTCACACCTAGTCTTGCAATCTCTGCAATTCCTCTTGTGATGAGTGCAGCCTTTGTATTATCTCCATATCCCATTCCGTCAGCAATACCTGCTGCCAGAGCAATGACATTTTTCAAAGAACCGCCAAGTTCCATGCCAAGCATATCCGGGCTTGTATATACACGGAACACTTCACTTGCGAACATCTGCTGCAGATACTCGGCTGTCTTTTCCGTCTTTGCTCCCACAACAACAGTAGTCGGAAGTCCTCTTCCTACTTCCTCAGCGTGGCTTGGTCCGGACAGGACTGCTACATCAGCCTGTGGAATTTCATCCTCGATCTGCTGAGATAGTGTCATCAGAGTTGCCTCTTCGATTCCTTTCGCAACATCAACAATGATCTGACTTTCCGCTACATATGGGCACATATTTTTCGCTGTTCCTCTTGTAAATGTAGATGGCACTGCCAGTACAAGAAAATCTTTTCCTTCTACAGCTTCCTTAAGATCTGTTGTAAATTTCATTGTATCCGGAAGCTTCACGCCCGGAAGCTTTGATTTGTGCTCACGCTCTTTATCCAGCATCCGGATCTCATCTTCCAGAATTGACCACATAGTCACATCGTGACCGTTTTTACTCAGAAGAAGCGCCAGTGCAGTCCCCCAGCTTCCTGCCCCTATCACACTTACCTTTGCCATAATCTTCCTCCTTATTTTTTCTTTCCGATACTGATCTTATTCTCCGTACCGTTCATGAGTCTTACAATATTTGCCTTATGTTTATAAAATGCGGATAACATCAGAAATGCCGCAATTCCATACATTTCATAAAGATACGGCAGTTTTACACCAAATCCGCCCATCTGACCATATACAACCACTTCGATCAGATAAATGATCACAACTGCCAGGGAGCCAAGAGACACATAACGTGTCACTGCCACGATTCCGAGAAATGCAAATAAACAGATCAAAACCATCCATACATTTGTCGTACTTAAGATCAGTCCGGCTGTCGCTGCGATTCCTTTTCCACCTTTAAAGTTCAGATAAAATGGATAGTTGTGCCCAAGTACCGCACCCATCCCTGCATACATGGCAAGGAGTGGGAAAATGTCTGCGTAAGTCTTTCCGTAAATCAGGTAAACCGTCACAACTGCAAAGACACATTTAAAGCAGTCTCCAAGAAGTGTGACAAGTCCCGCTTTGATTCCCATCGTACGAAGAGCGTTAGTGCTTCCTGCATTGCCGCTTCCCTCTTTTCGGATATCGACTCCTTTCATCTTACCATAGATGTATCCTGTCTGGATCAGTCCAAATGCATACCCGATCAGTAGACATATAAAACGTTCCATTTTCTAATTATCCCTTTCTTTTCTTTCTCTTACAAAGAATTTTAGTGATGTTCCCTTGAAGCCAAAGGACTCTCTGATCTTATTCTCCAGATATCTCTGATAGGAGAAATGCATCAGTTCTTTATCATTGACAAAAATTACAAATGAAGGCGGCTTTACCGCTACCTGCGTCATGTAATAGATCTTCAGACGCTTTCCTTTGTCTGAAGGCGGCTGCTGCATTGCTGTTGCTTCCATCAGAATCTCATTAAGTACCCCTGTTGCAACACGCAGTGTCTGATTCTCAATGACCATATCAATCATATCGAACATTTTTGGAAGACGCTGACCTGTCACTGCAGACACGTACATAATCTCTGCGTATGGCATAAATGAAAGGACACGGCGCACTTCATTCTCGTACTCACGCATGGTCTTATCATTTTTCTCAATAGCATCCCACTTATTTACCACGATGATAACACCTTTTCCACGCTCATGAGCAATTCCTGCCACCTTGGCATCCTGTTCTGTCACACCCTGAGTCGCATCAATTACGACAAGGACCACATCTGCACGCTCCACCGCTGTTACGGTACGGATAATACTGTATCGCTCCAGTTCCTCTTTAATCTTATTCTTTCTGCGAAGCCCTGCTGTATCAATAAAGACATATTCTTTTCCATTGTGCACGATCTCCGTATCAATGGCATCCCTTGTTGTTCCTGCAATGTCACTGACGATCACACGCTGCTCTCCAAGAAGCTTGTTAATAATAGAAGACTTACCTACGTTCGGTTTTCCTACGATTGCCACACGCGGACGAGAGTCCTCTTCCTCTTCTCCTGCATGCTCCGGGAAATGTTCGATCACCTTATCAAGCATATCTCCAAGTCCGAGTCTTGATGATGCAGAGATTGGCACCGGATCACCGATTCCAAGATTATAGAACTCATAAGTATCTGCCATATATTTATCAAAATTATCTACTTTGTTTACAACAAGAATGACCGGCTTTCCGCTTCTTCTTAACATATCTGCAACTTTAGAATCGGAATCCACAAGCCCCTGCTTTACATCTGTAATAAAAATAATAACATCTGATGTATCAATAGCAATCTGAGCCTGTTCACGCATCTGCGACAGAATAATGTCCTTGCTCTCCGGTTCAATACCACCGGTGTCAATCAATGTAAAATCTTTATCAAGCCAGCTGACATCTGCGTAGATTCGATCACGGGTAACTCCCGGTGTGTCTTTTACAATTGAAATCTTCTCTCCTGCCAGCGCATTAAAAAGTGTGGACTTACCCACATTCGGTCTACCCACAATCGCTACTACTGGTTTACTCATATATTTATCTCCATTTCTGTAAATATTCGATTTTTCATCTTATCCACTTGATTTTACAATATCTGCTTCAACTTGTAAAGTTTATAAAATAGAAAACATACCATTGACCTTACATAGGTAAAAATGATATAACTGTAATGTGAGTTATGTTAGAACAAAATATCATTAAAAAAAATGAAATATTTATATGTAACAGGAGAGCGTTATGAACAACATTACGATTAACAGTAACAGTAATGATATCAAGGAGATGGAAAAGCTTTTCCCAAGAGCCCCTCTGAAGATCATTGCTATGGAAGGCTGCAAAGAACTGGGACAGAAAGTGAATGACTATATTGTCAACTTCAGACAGTCCTCTTACCGTGAAGAATTAAAATCACCAATGTATGCAACTTATCTTCAGGACAATTATCTGGTAGATGCACATTGCCCACGTTTTGGAAGCGGTGAAGCAAAAGGTGTCCTGAACGAATCTGTCCGTGGAAAAGACCTGTTTATTATGACAGATGTATGTAATTACAGCCTGACATATTCCGTCAACGGATATGTGAACCACATGTCACCGGACGATCACTATCAGGATCTGAAACGTCTGATTTCCGCTGCTAATGGTAAGGAACACCGCCTTAACATTATTATGCCGTTTTTGTATGAGAGCCGTCAGCACAAACGTACAAAACGCGAGTCTCTGGACTGCGCTTTGGCACTTCAGGAACTGATTGACATGGGCGTAGACAATATCTTCACATTTGATGCCCACGATCCGCGTGTACAGAATGCAATCCCGCTTTACGGATTCGACAGTTTCAACCCGCCATATCAGTTCATGAAAGCACTGCTTCGCGCAGAACCAAACCTTTCTGTTGACCCGGATCACCTGATGATCATTAGTCCGGATGAAGGTGCAATGTCCCGTGCCGTATACTTCTCCAACGTTATCGGAGTTGACATGGGTATGTTCTACAAGAGACGTGATTATTCAACAGTCATAAATGGAAAGAACCCAATTGTAGCACATGAGTTCTTAGGTTCTGATATCAAAGGGAAATCTGTCATCATCATCGATGATATGATTTCTTCCGGTGAAAGTATGTTGGACGTAGCTAAACAGATGAAAGACCGTGGTGCAAAACAGGTATTTGTATGTACAACATTTGGTCTTTTCACAGATGGATTTGAGAAATTTGACGAATTCCATGAGAAAGGTTATATTGATCGCGTGATCACTACGAACCTGACTTACCTCCCACCTGCATTCTATGAGAGAGACTACTTCACAGTTGCAGATATGAGTAAATTCATCGCGCTGATCATCGATTCCATGAACCACGATGTATCTATCAGTTCTGTATTAAGTCCGACTGACAGATTACACACTCTTCTTGAAAGACACAGAAAAGATTTAGCAGAGAAAAATTTATAGGATTTTTCTCATAATCAGATATATGTGCATTTTTATAGACCGCCAGTTAATAGCTGGCGGTTCTATTTTTCATGATTGGAAATAAGACTATGAACTTTTGAACATCAAAAAAGGAATAGTTACAAGAATCTCTTCCATCACTATTCCTTTTTATATTCTGATTATGTTTGATCAACCTGCAATTGTACCAATTAACGAATCACACGTACTCTTAACACATCTTTGACTTTTGTAAGATCTTCGATAACACTGTCTGTCACATCAGAATCTATATCAATCATCGTATATGCATACGCACCTTTGCTTTTATTCGTCATATCTGCGATATTCATATTATCATCTGCAAGGATCTTCGTGAATTGTCCGATCATATTCGGTACATTATGGTGAAGTAATGTAATTCTTGTATTTTCACCTTTGACTCCCATGTCGCAGTCCGGATAGTTTACAGAATGCTGGATGTTACCATTTTCCAGATAATTTCTTACTTCTGCAACTGCCATCTTCGCACAGTTATCTTCAGACTCTTCTGTAGAAGCTCCAAGGTGTGGTGTGATAATTGCACCTTTGACTCCTGCCACGATTGGTGTTGGGAAATCTGTCACATAGTTCTTAACATGTCCGGAAACAAGTGCATCTACTACTGCCTCTTCATCAACCAGGACATTTCTTGCATAATTCAGAATGACAACACCATCTTTCATAAGACCAATCGCATTCTTGTCAATCATACCTTTTGTACTATCCATAGCCGGCACATGGATCGTGATATAATCACAATCTTTATAAAGCTCATCAACGGTCTTTGCATGATGAATATTTCTGGACAGTCTCCATGCTGCATCCACAGACAGATATGGATCATATCCGTAAACTTCCATTCCAAGATGTACAGCTGCATTAGCAACAAGAACACCGATGGCTCCAAGTCCAATGACTCCCAGCTTCTTACCTTCGATTTCGCAACCGGCAAACTGTTTCTTTGCCTTTTCGGCATCTTTTAAGATATTGCCGTCTTCTTCATTCTCCTGGACCCAGTTGATTCCTCCTATGATATCACGAGACGCAAGAAGCATACCTGCGATCACAAGCTCTTTTACACCATTTGCATTTGCTCCCGGTGTGTTGAATACAACGATTCCCTGCTCCGCACATGTATCCAGAGGAATGTTATTAACTCCAGCTCCTGCTCTTCCAATAGCCTTTAAGTTTTTGTCAAACTCCATGTCATGCATAACTGCACTTCTTACGAGAAGCGCATCTGCACCTTCTGCAGTATCAATCTTTGTATAATCTTCTGTAAAGTTATTCAATCCAATATCTGCGATTGGATTTAAGCAATGATATTTGTACATATTAAGCGTTCTCCTTTTCAAATTTCTTCATGAATTCGACTAATGCTTCCACGCCTTCGATTGGCATCGCGTTGTAAATACTAGCACGCATACCTCCGACAGTACGGTGCCCTTTTAAATTTACAAATCCGGCTGCATCTGCTTCTTTGACGAATTTAGCCTCCAGATCTTTGTCACCAATTACGAATGGAACATTCATAAGAGAACGGTCTTTTGGTACAACAGTTCCTTTGAACATCTTGCTCTGATCCAGGTAATCATACAGAATCTTTGCTTTTTTCTCATTGTGTTCTTTCATTGCAGCAAGTCCGCCCTGTTTTTTCAACCATTTGAAGACTTTGCCGCAAATATAAATTCCATAACACGGAGGTGTGTTATAAAGAGAACCTTTGTCCGCCTGTGTTTTATATTTTAACATAGTCGGTGTGCCCGGAAGTACGTCATCACGAATCAAATCTTCACGAATAATTGCAATCACAACTCCGGCAGGTCCGATATTTTTCTGTACTCCACCATAGAGAACACCGTATTTTTCTACATCGTGAGGCTCTGACAGGAAACAGGAAGATACATCTGCAACCAGCGTCTTGCCTTTCGTATTCGGAAGTTCTTTGTACTTCGTTCCATAGATTGTATTATTCTCACAGATATATACGTAATCTGCATCGTCATCAATCGGAAGATCGGAACAATCCGGAATATAAGAAAATGTCTTATCTGCGGAAGATGCAATGACATTCACCTTGCCGTATTTTTCTGCCTCTTGTGCTGCTTTTTTCGCCCACTGACCTGTCACAATATAATCTGCGACACCATTTTTCATCAGGTTCATAGGAACTGCAGCGAACTGCTGGGATGCGCCTCCCTGCAAGAACAGTACCTTATAATTGTCCGGAATATTCAGTAAGTCTCTAAGATCTGCTTCTGCCTCATCGATAATATTCTGGAATACCTGAGAGCGGTGACTCATTTCCATCACGGACATTCCTGAACCCTGATAATCCAGCATCTCTGATGCTGCTTCTTTAAGGACCTCCACCGGTAACATTGCCGGACCTGCTGAAAAATTGTACACTCTACTCATAGTATTGCCTCCATTTCCCTTGCTCTTTTTGAGCTGTTAATTTGTTTATTATTTATTCTTCAAATCTGCTTCATCAAACGCTTCACTGATTGCCGCTCCAGGCGCAACCATTGGCCATACCTTATCATCACTGTCAATCTGACAATCGATGACAACCGGTCTTCCAAGATTCATTGCCTTTTCAAAAGCTGATTTAAATTCTTCCTGTGTTGTTGCGCGGATGCCTTCTGCACCCATTGCTTCTGCAAGTTTTACAAAATCTACTGCATCATTCAGTACTGTCGCAGAGTATCTCTGTCCGTAAAACAGATTCTGCCATTGTCGTACCATACCAAGAACGTGGTTGTTGATGACTACCTGAATCACTGGAATATTGTGGCGGACTGCAGTTGCGATCTCATTCATATTCATTCTAAAGCAACCGTCTCCTGCAATATTGACAACCACTTTGTCTTCTCTTCCACTCTTCGCTCCAAGAGCTGCGCCAAGACCATATCCCATGGTTCCAAGTCCTCCTGATGTCAGGAATGTTCTTGGTTTTGTATATTTATAAAACTGTGCTGCCCACATCTGATGCTGTCCGACCTCTGTAGAAATAATAGCCTCGCCCTTTGTCTGGCGATAAATCTCTTCTACTACGAACGGACCACTCAATACATCTTTATGATAAACTAGTGGATATTTTTCTTTGTATTCCTGAATTTTAGTCACCCATTCTGCATGATCCTGCTGTTCCAGGCGCTCATTCAATCTGTCAAGAACGACTTTTATGTCTCCTACAACACCTGCAGAAATCATCACATTTTTGTTCATCTCGGCAACATCTACATCAATCTGGATAATCTTTGCATTCTGTGCAAATTTCTGTGCATTTCCGGTTACACGGTCACTGAATCTTGCTCCGATCACAATCAGAAGATCACACTCACTGACACCGTAATTGGAGGTTTTTGTTCCATGCATTCCAAGCATTCCTGTATATAACGGGTCTGTTCCAGGAAATGCTCCCTTTCCCATAAGAGAATCTGTTACCGGTGCATCCACTTTTTTTGCAAATGTATAAAGTTCTTCGCTGGCTCCGGATAAAATTGCTCCTCCACCAACGAAGATATAAGGCTTCTTTGCCTCCTTTATCATCTCTACTGCTGTATCAAGCTGTGTTTCACAGATATTCTGTGATGGCTCTACAGCTACAGGCTTTTCTTTTACATACTCTGCCTTATTTGCAGTGACATCTTTCGGAATATCAATCAGAACCGGACCCGGACGACCTTTTTTCGCAATGGCAAATGCCTTACGGATCGTCGCTGCCAGATTATTTACATCCTTTACAATAAAGTTATGCTTTGTAATTGGTAACGTAATTCCTGTAATATCAATCTCCTGGAAACTGTCTTTTCCAAGGAGGGAAACTCCTACATTACATGTGATTGCAACAATCGGAATGGAATCCATATATGCCGTAGCAATCCCTGTTACAAGGTTCGTAGCTCCCGGTCCACTCGTTGCAAGACACACACCAACTTTACCTGTTGCTCTCGCATATCCGTCTGCTGCATGCGCTGCTCCCTGTTCGTGGGAAGTCAGGATATGCTTGATTTCATTCTGATGTTTATATAATTCATCGTACACATTTAAAATTGCTCCGCCAGGATACCCAAATACAGTATCCACGCCTTGCTCTTTCAAACATTCGATTACGATTTCTGATCCTGTCAACTGCATACTTTATAACTCCTGTTCTATCATTATTTAGCTTTCGGTACTTCCAGGATCGCTCCCCGGTTTCCGGATGTAACCATAGCTGCATATCTTGCAAGGTATCCGGTTGTAACCTTTGGCTCTCTTGGCTGCCATTTTTCTTTTCTCTTAGCTAGTTCTTCATCAGATACATCTAACTCAAGCTTCATGTTCGGGATATCAATCTTAATGATGTCTCCTTCTTCTACAAGTGCGATTGGTCCGCCAACTGCAGCCTCTGGTGAAACATGTCCAATAGATGCTCCTCTGGAAGCTCCACTGAAACGTCCGTCTGTAATCAGAGCAACGCTGGAACCAAGTCCCATTCCTGCGATTGCAGAAGTCGGGTTCAACATCTCTCTCATACCAGGACCACCCTTTGGTCCTTCATAACGGATAACAACAACATCACCGTGATTGATCTTGCCGCCTTTGATTGCTGTGATTGCATCTTCCTCACATTCGAAGACTCTTGCCGGTCCTTCATGTACAAGCATTTCATCTACTACTGCAGAACGCTTTACAACACTTCCGTCCGGTGCAAGATTTCCTTTTAATACTGCAAGTCCGCCTGTCTGGCTGTACGGATTGTCGATTGGACGGATAACCTCTGGATCTTTGTTCTGCACTCCTTCAATGTTCTCGCCTACTGTCTTACCTGTAACTGTCATGCAGTCTGTATGAAGCAGTCCTTTTTTGTTCAGTTCAGCCATAACCGCATAGACACCACCTGCCTCATTGAGATCCTCCATATAAGTCGGACCTGCCGGCGCAAGGTGGCAAAGATTTGGAGTCTTTTCACTGATTCCATTTGCGAAATCAATCTCAAAATCCATACCAATCTCATGTGCGATTGCCGGAAGGTGAAGCATACTGTTTGTAGAACATCCAAGTGCCATATCAACCGTCAATGCATTCAAGATTGCATCCTCTGTCATAATATCTCTTGGACGGATATTTTTCTCCAATAATTCCATAACCTTCATACCTGCATGTTTTGCAAGACGGATTCTCTCAGAATATACAGCCGGGATTGTTCCGTTTCCACTAAGTCCCATTCCAAGCACTTCAGTCAGACAGTTCATACTGTTGGCTGTATACATACCAGAACAAGATCCGCATGTTGGACATACTTTGTTCTCAAATTCGCACAGATCTTCATCAGAAAGTGTTCCTGCTGCATTCGCTCCAACAGCCTCGAACATGCTGGAAAGACTTCTCTTCTGGCCTTTTACATGTCCTGCAAGCATCGGTCCTCCGCTGACAAAGATTGTCGGAATATTAATTCTGGCTGCTGCCATCAGAAGTCCCGGTACGTTCTTATCGCAGTTCGGAACCATAACAAGTGCATCGAACTGATGCGCCATTGCCATAGCCTCTGTAGAGTCTGCGATCAGATCTCTTGTTACAAGAGAATACTTCATTCCAATATGTCCCATCGCAATTCCATCACAGACTGCGATTGCCGGAAATACAACTGGTGTTCCGCCAGCCATTGCAACACCCTGTTTTACTGCATTTACGATCTTATCCAAATTCATATGTCCTGGAACGATTTCATTATATGAACTTACGATACCAACTAATGGTCTGTCCATCTCTTCCTGTGTCATTCCCAGTGCATTAAAAAGGGAACGATGTGGTGCCTGCTGTTTTCCTTTTGTTACTGTATCACTTCTCATGTTTTTGTTCTCCTTTTTGTATTATTCTTTCATACCACACTTTATTCTATATATTTGCTGCGATTTCATCACCCATCCGGACTGTTCCGATCTGAGTCTTTCCTTCAGACATGATATCAATGGTACGATATCCATCTTTTAATACTTTTGCCACAGATGCCTCAATTGCGTCTGCTTCTTTGTCAAGGTCAAAACTAAATCTTAACATCATTGCTGCAGAAAGAATTGTTGCAATTGGATTTGCAATTCCCTGTCCTGCAATATCCGGTGCAGATCCGCCGCTTGGCTCATAAAGGCCAAATTTTGTCTCGTTCAGGCTTGCGCTTGCAAGCATTCCGATGGATCCTGTGATCATACTTGCCTCGTCAGAAAGAATATCTCCGAACATGTTCTCTGTCAGGATAACATCGAACTGTTTCGGGTCTTTTACCAACTGCATTGCACTGTTATCTACAAGCATGTGCTCCAAAGTTACTTCCGGGTAATCCTTTGCAACTTCTTCCACTACTTTTCTCCAGAGTCTGGAAGAATCTAGAACATTTGCTTTATCTACACTTGTAACTTTCTTTCTGCGCTTCATTGCAATGTCAAATGCTCTCTTTGCAATTCTGCGGATTTCATTCTCGTTATATGTAAGACTGTCAAATGCAGTCATCACTCCGTCGACTTCTTCTGTCTTTCTCTCTCCAAAGTAAAGTCCACCGGTAAGCTCTCTCATGATCATCAGATCAAATCCGCCTTCTGTGATCTCTTCTTTTAACGGACATGCTCCTTTCAATTCATCGTAAAGAATTGCCGGTCTTAAGTTTGCAAAAAGATTCAACTCTTTACGGATACGGAGAAGTCCTGCCTCCGGTCTTTTAGATGGCTCTAATTTGTACCATGGTGATGTACTTGTGTTTCCACCGATAGATCCCATCAGAACTGCATCGCAGGATTTTGCCTCTGCTACTGTCTCATCTGTAAGCGGAACACCATGCACATCGATGGAAGCTCCACCCATCAGTAACTGTCTGTACTCTATATTATGACCGTAACGCTTGGCTACTTTATCTAATACTTTCATCGCCTCTGTTACGATTTCCGGGCCAATTCCGTCCCCTTTGATCACGCCAATTTTTAAATTCATATGTATCTTCCTTCCTAGACTAGTGCTGCAAAAAAATCTATGTTTTTTATATTAGCCTATTTTTTAACAGATTTCAATACTTTAATACACTAAAACCGCAAAAAGAGCAAAAAAATTCCGAACAGACATATTATCTCTACCTGTTCGGAATTCTGTACAAAATTAACCACTTAATTTGTAAAATTATTTTCTTCTTTTTCTCATCATAAGTGTAACGACTGTTGCAGCTCCTGCTACAAGAAGAGTTACAAGATAAAGAGCGTAGTTTGCTGTGTCAGCAGTCTTAGGCGCTTTTTTCGCATTATCTGTTGTATCAGACACTTTTTTGATGGTAGGTGTGTTTGTATTGTTTTTATTATTATCTACAATTGCACCTTTGTTGTCATCTTTATTGTTATCATCTTTACCACTATTACCCGGATCCTCACCTGGATTTGGTTTTGGTTCTGGATTTGGTTCTGGATTTGGTTTTGGTTCTGGATTTGGTTCTGGTTCTGGATTTGGTTTTGGTTCTGGATTTGGTTTATCCGGTGTCTCAGCTGCTTTTATCACAACAATTCCATAAGCAATAATCGGGTAATACTCATCGCTTCCTGGATAAGTGGCAGCGACATAATAATATCCTTCTTCTGTTGGAGCCTCTGATGATGCATAATATGTATCATCTGCTAATACACCTACATAAAACATATCTGCTTCTGCAACCTTGCTATTGCCAATAGTAGCATAAACTCCTGCAGAAAGTCCATGTGGCTTACCGTCATAAGTCACTTCCTGTACCGGACTTCCGTTGAACTTGATGTATGTACTCTTTGTAGCATCTGCATATACACCACTGTTCTGAAGCTCTGCTGCCTTTTCTTTTAATGTAGCAATCACTTTACTGTTCAATCCTGAGTCTTCAATGTTATAGCCTGAGACAGATGGAATTGACACACTGGAAAGCGAATTGCTGATATTCTTATCAGTAGCAAATGTGCTTACAGATGTCATTCCCACTGTAAGTGTTGTTGCAAGTGAAAGCACAAGTACTTTCATTAATTTCTTTTTCACTTTTGGTTCCCCCTATTATTATATTATCCTTAGCATATATCCCTAATCATCTAGTACTATGTTAAATAATACCATTATTTTTTTTTTTTTCAACTGTTTTATTCTATTTTTCAAATTATTCATTTTTTTCAAGTTTTTCACTTTTTCAAGTTTTTGATTTAAAATATTATATATCAGATATGAACACTTCACAAGAAAATTTTCAAAGCATTCTTGCGTACGCAGTAAGAAGACATGACCTTTCGGCCATGTCTTCTTAAAATCAATAAAGTATTTTATTTTTTGATAAATGCTTCTTTCTTCGCAGATGCAGGTGTCGGAAGTTCCGGATTTTCTGTTCCCTTTGGAACAAGTTTAATCTGAAGTGCTTCCAAACGATAAGCATAGCCTTCTGTTCCTGATTTTTCTCCGTTCTTAGCCCATCCAAGCCATCCGAAGTTTTCAGCATGTACTCTGTAATATACATCGTATTTCTCAGCAATATCTCCTGAAAGTTTAATCTGAATTGCCTCTAATCTAAGACTCTTTCCAGTTGTACCTGATAATTCTCCGGTCTTCTTCCAGCTCTTCTCCCATCCGATATTCTCGATATGGGATTTATATTCGATTTTTCCCTCAGAAGCCATTGTTGATGGAAGTTTAATACGGATAGACTCCATACGTTTTGCCTGTCCACTTGTTCCTGCCATTGCTCCATCATATACATAATCTTGTGTTCCAATATCCTGTACATGTGTCTGGTAACCAACAAGTCTTGCTTCCATAGCCTTATTTGTAGAGCCTACATTTTTAGGTGGTTTTTCACCCTTCGGAACTAACTTAATCCTAATTGCTTCCAGTCGGTAAGCGTATCCTGCTGTTCCGGCCTGTTCACCGTTCTTAGCCCATCCGAGCCATCCAACATTCTGAGCATGTACACAATAGTAGATATCATAGTTATCAGCGACTTTACCTGACAGTTTTATTTGGATTGCTTCCAGACGTTTTGCCTTTCCGCTTGTTCCCGAAAGAGCTCCATCTTCTGCCCATTTGCTTTCCCATCCAATATCCTGGATATGTGTACGATATTGAACAGATCCTGATACACCGTCTGGTAATTTAATCTTAATAGCTTCTAATCGTTTACATTCACCAACTGTTCCGGAATCCATTCCATCTTTCTTCCACTTACTCAGGTCAGCCTCATCTTTCGCGTCTACTTCCCATCCATAATCTTGACGGTGAACTTCGTAGTAGATAGAAAGTTTTGTTTCCTTTACAGCTGTTGCTGTAAATTCTTTACCACTTTCATCTGTATATGTGGCTTTTGCTTTGTAAGTAACCTGACCATCGTTTTCTTCTGGTGTTACTTCTGCCTCTACTTCATGAGAAGCTTTACAACGGCTGCATACAAATGTTGCTTTTGCTGTATATCCCTTCTCTTTGTCAGCTGTCCATTTCCATCCATCTTTCTCGGAAACTTTGTAATCATGGCCAAGTGCTGTACCCTCTTCAACCTTTGTATCTGTACACTCTGTACCATCATCAAATTTTGCAGTTGCTGTATAAGTAACTTTTCCAGCTTCCGTACAGGTTGCTCCTTCTGATTTCTCTGTTACTTTAGCATCAATGGTCTCAACATGAGAATTATCATTTGCACAAACACGAGATGCTGTTGCTGTATAGGTGTTATTCTCGCCCTTTGTCCAATTAATGGTTGGCTTACCATATTTATGGTCCAGTTTCTCAAGTTTTACTTTATTCTTGCTTGTAAGAGTACCGATTGTTGCACTTCCATCTGCATTCTTCACTTCTACAGTTGCAATCCAGACCTCTACTCCGTCCTCTTCACAAGTTGCTGCTTTGCTCTGTGAATCGTCTTTCGCAACTACTGGCGTTCCAATCTGTTCAGCTTTTGGCTCATTTCCGCAAACGTCACATTTTACATCTGTTACAGTGACATCATACTTGCCATCTGCATTTTTTTCATCAGACCATTTAAATGTTCCAGCATAAGTATGCTGTCCTTTTTTACCTGGAACAGTTGCTGTTGCTGTGTATTTCAAACCAGCATCTGTCTTGCCAGCTTTGGTATAAATGGTTGTTGCTCCATTTTCATCTTCACAACTCCCAACAGTTGTTGTCTTTTTCGGATCAACATCTACGGTTGCTTTTGGATTTAATGTCATCTCAATGGAATCATAATTTGCTTTGTTACCAGCATCTGTATCTTTGCTAAGCAGACAATCCAATTTGTCTTTCTTTGCGTAGCAGGAATCACATTTCAGATTCTGGAATGTAATCTGAGTATGATCATCACTCAGTGTAGCGTCCGTTGCTGTATAAGCATGACCCTCTTTTGCATCCTCAGCTGCTGCATTATATTTTGCAAGGCGTTCAGCGTAATCATCCTCTGTACCCATAATTTCACTTAATTTTGATTTTACAGGCATTGTAATACAATCTCCGCACTCCGGGCATACATAGTTGACACCAGTATTATTGCTTCCGTCCTTTGCTGTTGTATAATATACTTCATTGAACTCAATATAATGATGTTCATGAGCAGTACCTTCCTGAGTCTTACGTGTTCCTGCTTCAATCAATCCACAATCTTTGCAACGACTTTCTGTGAATGCGTCACGACCACATGTTGCAGCTACAGATTTTGTTTCAAAATTATGAGAGCTTCCAGTCAGATCACTCATCTGTGTTGTCTCTACAAAGTTTGCAGACCACATAAACTCATCGTTATCATTGGTCGGATTTCCCATCATACTCTGCAATTTAATGTAGTTTGTATAATTTGGGTTATAATCCGTCTCTTCAAATGCATATCCTGGACTGCTATGATCTGTGATGCTGCTCTTTCCGGAAATGAATCCAAGGTTTGTTGCGATAGAAACATATAATGTTCCATCTTCTTTGATTGTTACTCCTGCAATTGGATGATTTTCTACTGTAAATGTAGCTTTGCTTTCATCTTTCGTTACTGTAAATGCCATACCACCAAACAGCTTTGAAAAATCACGTGTTGCAGATACTGTATTGTATTCTTTTACGGTTGCAGTTTCTCCAGTCTTAAGATCATATGACATCAGATCATTAGACACATTGAAGTAAAGCTTACCATCATAATAAGCTGCTGTCAGTCCAAGAGAAGGATAGATTTTCTGCTCAGCTTTGAACTGCTCATACAATTTTGTAAGCGTCTCATCCTTCTGCATCTTTCCATCTTTTAAAACTGTGACAACGTTTTTGGAATTGTTCTTTTCGTCTTTTTCTGTATCCGTAAAGTTAATCAATACTTCATAGTCACTGTCTCCGTCTTTTCCGTCTGTATCTGTAATCTTATGGCGAACTAACTTGTACTCTGTTGATTTTGTACTGCTGCTACTGCTTGAACCTGAGCTTGAATTTTGGTTCATGCTTTTTGCACGTTCGAACAAGTCTGTAGAATCATACAAATAGTACATATACGTTCCATCAGAGTATACATTACTTGCCGCACGGGACATCCATGCTTTCTCATAATGAGTATCTGTTGCCACATTCTCATAAAGACTCTTCAGTTCTTTGAAGTTCCCCTTGTACAAACTTCTTGCACTTGTATCACTGAACAGGAAGAATGCATGGTTCATATCTCCGTCTGTCTCAACACGGTCACGGCTCATAACCTCTGTATATACATCCGTGTAGCATGGGTCTACATAATACCATTTTCCACCAATTTTTACTGCATTCCAATAATGATCGGATTCAAAATTATCCTCAGATTTACCATACATGGTAACCTGTGACTTGAAAGAAATTCTTACAAGGTCCACTGTATATCCGGCATTAATATCAATATTTTCATTAGCATCGTAGTACAATTCTTTTGCTGTTTTCCAGTTGCCGCTGTCATATCCTGCATTTTTATCCTTCAGATATACACCTTTATCCAGACACTGTACCAGATATGTATAAGCTTTGGAATATCCCAGACATACAGATTTTCCGAATCCAAGTGCACCAAACTGTGAACCTTCCCAGTAGTTTATAACACCATTGGACATCCCAGTTGCTGCCTGCTCAGAATAAATCGGAATTGCATCTTTAATACTCACATCCGGTTTTTCATCACCATCAAGATCGACCGTCTTATCATCGCTCTGCATCTGCTGTTCTACCAGATCATCCACTGTCATCTTTACCCCTGGTGCATTTACTGGATCAACTTCCACACCATCAGTTCTAGCAGTTTCCATAAATTCATCTGCCTGCTCTTTTAAGCTGTCTGCTGCATCTGGAAGATTCGTTTTTACAAATGCTTCTGGATTATTCTCGATATCCGTCTTATGTGCTTCCACATATGCTTTGGCATCTTCTTCTGATTGTCCTCCGGCTACACGAACCTGTACAATTGCCTGCTTATAAAAATTTCCAAGCAGATTTTTCTCAACTGCAGCCTGAATCTGAGTGCGGAAGTTCTTCTCAATCTGAGGTTTGTAATCTGCATAAATTGCGTTATAAACGTCATCCTGATGATCCACTTTTTCTACATTGTTCTCATCTTTTGGCCACATCGGCTTATCCGCATCTGCTTTACCACTATTCATGATATAAGCCATGTCGAATGTATTATGATGTGCAAGCCAATCATTGATAACCAATAATTTCTGCGCATCCGTCTTAGCACCAGACTTGTCAATCGCATTCAGTACATCTGTTCTAGCCTGTTCTACTGCTTCACCATAATAGTTAACTCCAAATCGATCTCCATAGATAAATGTAGTAATCATACCAGTCAGATCATCGTATGATACTTTTCCGTCTCTGACATCCTGAACAGACTTGCCATCCAGCGCCAACATCTCTCCCAAAGCTCCGAGTCCATCTTTACCATTGTCATTAAAATTCAGGAAAAATGGATTCTGAACTCCAAGCACATTGGCATTAGCTGCCCAATAATCTAGGTATTGCTTATACATGCCAACAACTGTATTAATCTGTTCCTGTGACAGCTGTTTTACTTCTGTCTCATTTGCATAGGTAGCAATTGCACGGGAGTCAGCATCTGCCTCTCCTTCACCACCTGCAATTTCCAGATTTTCCAGTGCCTTACGAAGGCCCTGGATTGCCGGATCTGTCTCGTCAATTTTGACATCCTTCACCATTGCTTCTGCAACTGCAGCATTGGCACCTTTGAGCTGAAGTACTGGCATTGTAAATGATGTACCAGCAACGGTAACATCCGTGCCATCTACAACAGTCTGTGCTGCATTGCCAGCCTGCGTCGCTGCATTATCTGTTTTCTGTGCTGTATCATCTGCTTTTGCCTCATCCTGTTTTGTATCGGTCTGATCTGCAGACGCATCTGCTTCATTGTTCACAGTATCCTCTTGTTTTACTTCTTCATTTGCATCCTGCTCTACAGTGGCTTCAGCTTCCTGATCCGGTGCAGCATATACTGTTGACGGAACAACACTGAATACCATCATTGTAGAGAGGAGTAAACTTAAAAGCTTTTTGTTTCTCTTACTCATACTGTTTTTCCTTTCTTTAGCATCATTATTTTTCCATTAAAAATTATGATTTTCTGATTTTTTGCATCACTCCTTTTCCCACTAACAGCTTATTCATACTCCTCCCCTATTTATATGCGTTGCAATTACTCCAGGTCTCTTTGCCCTGTTGCAAAAAGAAAAGCAAACCACATTTTTTAACCCCTCTCCTTTTTACAAAATGTCTCATTCATTACATAATAAATAGTCTTGTGTATCAAATATAATATACCACCTAACAATTCTTTTATCAAGATAAAGTCAACCCCTGCCTCATTATTTCTCATGAGACAAGGGTTTCTTTACTTTCATTATGCTACGGATGATTTTTCTTTTTCTTTCTCAGCAAGGATTGCTGCTGTAAGTTCTTTTCTGTTTGTCTTAAAGTGGAAGAATGGTCTTTCTGTAATCACACGTATTTCAACCGGATATTCATAATCTTCCAGAGCGTCTGCCAGACCTGCTTTCACCTCATCAAGAGTCTTTGTTCCATCAAGAATCACATAGAAGTAAGGAAGGAAGTATTCCTCATGCTCCTGATCCGGCACAAAGCAGAAGAATCCGTCTGCAACTCCCGGAACGCGTACAGCTTTTGTTTCCATTCGCATCATATATAGCTCCCCGCCGCCATAACGTTTCGTTGTTCCACGGCCAAGAATATATACAATTCCATGTTCATTAATATATGCTTTATCTCCTGTATGAAGCCAACATTTTCCATCCGGATGGTTAATCAGTGTACGCTCTGTCATCTCAGCTCCCATCCAACCGCCATAATGAAGCATCATGGCAGGACCAGTCATGCACAATTCTCCAATTTCTCCATAGCTTAACTCTTCCAGATCATCTGAAAATACACTCATAACTGTGGCAGGCATTGGCATACCTACACAGCCATCTACCAGCGGAAACATTGGATTTGGCAGTGTAAAGTTTGAACATCCTTCGCTCTGTCCATATCCTGCACTTAATGTAGCTGTTACTTTATGTTTATGGAAGAAAGCTTCTACTTCCTGTGTCTTTCTCTCATTCATTGCTTCAGCTCCAGTACCCAGTGTTCTAAGATGGGACATGTCATAATCCTCTGGAATTCTGTCACTCTTCATGAGTATCTCACACAACATAGGAACTAATGCCCAGAAGTTTGGTTTCTGCTCCATAAATGCAATATCAATGTCTTCCAGAGGGCAAAACGGATCCAGTACTACATTCAATCCTGCTGACATCGGGAACAGTGTCATAGATACTGTAACTGCAATCAATGCCGGTGGCAGAATTGGAAGCCACCATTTTTCCTGTACATCTGATGGTGGAATAAAGATGGACATCTGGAATGCCACTGCCACCACATTTGCAGAGGAATGGATGACCAGTTTTGAAATTCCGGTAGATCCACTTGTATATGCTCCAAATACCGGTCTGTCTGGATTTCTTTCAGCCATATAATCTCCATGATAATCTTTTCCTAATTCAAGGAATTCTTTCCATGTAAGATTTCCTTCTGTTGTTTCTGTATTCTTTGAATATCTTGATGCAATTTCTTTCTCTGTATATTCCGGCATTGCATCTTTGTCTGCATAATCATATGGAGAAATCTTGATCATACGTGTCATCGGTGTTGTCGCACGGAATAGTTCTTCATCTTCTTTTGATGTATAGTCCATTACAAATGCTGTATCTGCTTTTGATTTTCTGATTGCAAAGCAAAGCTCTTCCGGGATATCGTCACGACAGATAATAGTTGCCCCGATTCTCTCTGCTGCCATTAATAAAATATAATGTGCAGGAACACTCTGCAAGAATAGTGGAATTCTTCTTCCATCCCCATATCCCAGAACCTTTAATGATCTGGCTGCTTTGTCAACCTCTTCCCAAAGCGTCTTCCATGTAATTTTATTTCCATAATATTCAAACGCAATTCTATTTTCATCCTGGTTTTTAAATTTCAAGAATTCCTCGATTGTCATCTTCGGAACCTCTACGTTACGCAACTGCTCAGGATAGAACTGAAGCCATGGCTTGTCAACACTTGGTTTACCTGTTAAGTTCATTTTTGTATTTTCCATTTTTTTCTTTCTTCTCCCTGTAAAATTGATTCATTTTAAATTTGTGATATTGTAGCATGTAAAATATTTCCAAACAATAGATTCAATTGTTTCTGCATATTGCCTCATTTGAATCATTTTTTTTCAAGATTTTGTCTTTCTTCAAGATTCGCGTTTTTTCTTGTTTTATTCTTCCAAATAAGCTAAACTTAATACATATAAGAAAAAGGGGTAATAATTATGAAAGAGAAAAATCGTTTCAGTGTTCTTTTAGAACATCTGACATCTATGGCTAATCTAAAAAATTACACAATTGCCAAAGCTGTTCAATACGACGAATCCTATATCAGCAAATGGATCAGCGGCAAACTTCTTCCCGCTGAGAAAAACCATGAAATTATTTTTCAAAATATCAGCGAGTGTATTGTGAATTCTTTGAATCCTGATACAATTCCTATGTTTCTTCAAGAATATCAAGTACGCAATCTTCAGGATTTGCAATTCGCTATTTACGATAACCTGGAATCCGAATATTCCTATGTAAAAGAGCTTCGTTCTTCTACAGGCTCTGAAGTTGCATCAAAGATATCATACTATCCCGAGCTCACTCTGGATCAGTTTATTTTTAAAATGAAACATCCGTCTCTAAGAAAAGTTCAATCTTTGAATATCTATGCCATGGTAGACATTCTAAATATAGATTTGAATTATCAGATGATGATTACTGAATTAAACGGTCTTCACAATGACCGTGGGCTCGTCCTTCCCGGTGTGCATTTTTCATTAATGATAAATCTCGACACTCCAAATTTGAGCAGCACTTATATTACAAGTTTTCTGACAAATGTACTGTCCAATCTTTCTAATATTGATTTTGACCTGTATTGTGGTTCACAGGCACAGAAAAAGCTGGTATTTGCAATTAAAGATATTTATTCTATTTCCGGAATGTTGGTAGATCAGAGTCATTGTCTTTCTGTAACTACAATTGAAGATTCTTCTCTATCAACGGAGCTATATCATAAAATCCGTTTACTTTGTAACAAAGAATCTTTGTTAATTCGAAAAACGACAATTGAAAACATGATTCGGAATCACGAATACGAGCGCTCACTTTTTGCTCAGAATTCGTCCAGTATTCTCGGTCATTTTACAGAACATTTTCTTCCAGATGATTTGTACGAAGAATTATTCAATAAATATTCTTCTATTTTTAACAACCTGAAACCTGAAACATTAAAGCGGCTACATACTATCACTGCACAGCTTTTACGCTGCTCAAGTGTAAAAATTATATTATATGCTTCTGTTTTCAATGATTTTATAGTTAGTGGCGAACTGGATTTTTATGGTTTTCGTATCCAACTGACTCCTGAACAGAGACTTCGTTACATTAAGCATGTAGATGAGTTACGTCAAAATAACGAACAACTGGATTTGAAAGTGCTTCCAAATGGGATCTTATCGGACTATCAACACATCCCAAGGCCTACTTTATTCCATTCCCAGGATTTCAGTTATCTGCGTTTTGCGAGAAACACACCTGAATATAATGTCTGTATTCCTAATAAAATCATACTGAATCAAATTTTTGATGAATTCTTTACTGAACTTTGGAATTCTGACACTTGTGTTTCAGCAGATTCTCTGATTACTCATTCCATACTATCTATAGAAATACTACAACCAGAAACTTCTAAAAATTAATATCTTAACATATAAAAGAAGATACCAGTCACGTATCTTCTTTTATATGTTGCAATATTCAATTGTTGTAAATCAACAGATCACATATCTAATGCAATTTGTATCATATTATCAAATCCCAGTTGCCGCTCCCTGGCAGATAATTTTTCATCTTTGTATAAATGATCGGAAATTGTAAGCATGCAAAGCGCCTTTTTTCCTGCTCTTGCTGCATTCATATAAAGTGCTGCTGATTCCATCTCCACTGCAAGTACTCCCATCTTGCGCCAACGGTCATTGACCGTCGGATCATCATTATAAAATACATCGGAAGTAAGTACATTTCCGGCACGGACTGTCAGACCTTTCTCTCTTACCGTGTTTACGGCACTTTCCAGTAATTCATAATCCGCAATCGGTGCAAATGTTCCCGGAAGATTATACTGTGCGGCATAATTCGAATCTGTACAGGCACCTACAGCAATGACCACATCCCGAAGATCCACATCATCCTGAAGGGCCCCTGCCGAGCCGATGCGGATAATTTCTTCCACTTCATATTCGTGGTACAGTTCATAAGTATAGATTCCGACTGATGGAACTCCCATACCACCTCCCATAATAGAAATCTTCTCTCCTTTATAAGTTCCCGTGTATCCAAGCATATTTCTTACGGTATTAAAACATACCGCATCTTCCAAAAAATGTTCCGCAATATATTTTGCACGAAGCGGATCTCCCGGCATCAGAACTCGTTTTGCAATCTCTCCTTTTTCTGCTTCATTGTGTGGTGTTCCCATAGCATTATCTCCTCTCTTTTCTGATCAGTATACGAAGTGCTTCTACTGCTGTACGAATCGGTGCCTCTGTATCATGCACGACTGGATTATCCAGTCCTTTCTTTGCCCGCTCCTGGTTCGCCATTGTAAGAAGAACCGTTCCAATCCGTACTTTCCTGTAACTTGCCACAACGAATAGTGCTGCTGATTCCATCTCTGAGGCCAGGCAGCCACACTGAACCCATGCATTCCATTTATTTAACAGTTCATATCCAACAGGCTTCGTCTGTGGTGCATGCTGCCCATAAAAAGAATCTTTACATTCCACCACACCCACATGATAAGGAATTTTCAGATTTTCTGCTGCCTCTACAAGCGCATTCGTGATATGAAAATCCGATACTGCAGGAAACTCAACTGGCGCATATTCTTTGCTTGTTCCTTCCATGCGGACTGCTCCTGTAGCAATGACAAGATCACCACTTTTTACCTCTAATTGCATACCTCCACTTGTTCCCACCCGGATAAATGTATCGGCTCCTACATTTGCCAGTTCTTCCAGTGCGATTGCCGCAGACGGGCCTCCAATCCCGGTCGACGTTACACTGACTTTCTCCCCTTCCAAATAGCCGGTATAAGTTGTAAATTCACGACTGTCTGCTACAGGCAGAGCATCTTCAAAATGTTCTGCAATCTTCTGACAGCGCTTTGGATCTCCGGTCAGGATCACATATCTCCCAACATCCCCTTCTTCCAGTTGTACGTGATACTGTCTGTCTTTGTCTTCTGAATAATTAATCATATGACATACCTCCTTCGCATCATTACACATGAAACTTTTTATACATTTCTTCTTTAAATTCTTTTTTTCTGAATAGAAGTAGTCTTATAAAGAATAAAAAGCTTAAGCCCACACAGATAACTGCAAATGCACGGTACAAGATCACACCTGTCGCCATCAGAATCAGAGGCAGTACCATGCTGTAGACCGATGCCATTACATAGTAAATCATATATTCTTTTGGCGGATGTGACTGAATCCTTGCAATCAACTCCATCAATATCTCCACGATCAGGCAGACTAGCGGCAATACCAAATCTACTGACCACCTGTGCCACCCTGTGAAAATATCCCACAAAATACTTCCTATGCTCACAATAAGCAGCTGCCACATCGCATTCTTAAGTAAATTATAACGCTTCAGGTATCCGGTTGCAAATGCAAGCCACATACTAAATCCTCCTGCTACAGCAAATATCCACCAGTGTAAATCTGGTGTTAGGATCAGATTTAACATGATACACAGAACAACTGCTGCAATACAGCAGAAATTAAAAATCTGAAACACTTTCTTTCCTTCATAATTGGGTTTAGCCTCTTTCGGGTAATCTGGTTCTACTTTTTTTACAAAGATTCCCTGTTCCTTCAATATGCGATAAAAATTACGCTGAATATTCGTGCTGTCATATCTGGAAGTAAACGCAAATGACAATGTATCTCCAAAAGAGCATACACAAAGCTCTGTACGCATGGTGCTTGTGTAAACTCCGAAACGTTCAATATATTTTGCATATTCCGGCGGCATCTTCACCACACTCATATTGGACAATACTGCTGTCACTTCCCGCTCTGCAAGCTTCGCTCCCATCTTGATACAACGATTCTTCAGTTCCAGCGGCGCCCATTTTAAAATTTTATGTTTCTCATAGGCAATCAGATTGTTCATACGTTCCGCAATTTTTTCTTTTGACAGATTTTCTTCAAAATACTGCTTTGTTGCTTCCAGCACATCATCAAAAGAATCTTTGCCTTCCCCGAAACGATATCCCGGTTCAATATAACTAAAAAAATTCAGCATAGAATCAGATGGAAAAATTTTTCTCAAATTCACTGGAACCATTAAAATTACAGGCTTCTTTTCCTGAATCTTACTTTGTTCTTCATGAATCGCACAAATCATCGCTGCCGTCAAAAATACAGACATGGATACGCCATGTTTTCTTGATACTTCCAGAAGTTCTTTTACTGAGGCAGTCGTCTCGCCAATCTGAAGTTCTTCATATTCCTTACTCTCCCGGCGAATCTGATAAGCATGATTCTTTTTCTTTCTCGTGCCACGCTCATCTGGATTGTAGTAACGGCCAAAACCATCCTCCTCCTGATCTTTTACTGTCAGATCTTGCTCCGTAAGGATCACATTTTCCAGACCATCCTTTTCATGCATCAGATAAAGATAGTTCTTCACAAGCTCACGCAAAAATTCAGTTGCTCCCGTCCCATCTGTCAGTGCATGAAACACTTCAAAATTAATCCGGTTCTTATAATAGGTGACTTCAAATAATAATTCTTTTTTATCTCTTATATAAAGATGGCTGCACGGTTCCTTGTACTCTTCCCTTACGACCGGCCGCAGATCACTTTTCTCAAGATAATGCCAGAAAAGTCCTTTTCGCATGACTGACAGAAAGACCGGATACTTCTGGATTGTCTGATCCAATGCCATCTTAAGAACACTTCCGTCAATCTTTTCTTTTAATACGCAGTAAAAGCGAAATACCCTTGTATCCTTCGGGCTGCTGGCAGCGGAAAACATTTTTGCTGCATTGTCCAGATTCCGCCAATACGCTCTTCTTTGCTGGAACACTTTTATTCCCTCCTACTTAAGAACTGATTGATCAGTTCAAAACTTTCCTGCACATGGAAATACCGGATTCCAAGCGCAAAATATCCGTGAAGCGCATCTTTGATTCGATGAATCTCCACGTAATTACCGGCTTCCTTTAGCCGTTTTCCATATTCTTCCCCTTCATCTCGAAGTGGGTCGAACTCTGCTGTCAGAATTAATGTATCCGGTTGATTTCTGTAATCTGTCTCCATCAGTGGTGCAAAATATTTATTCTTCTTATCCTCTTCTCTGGCTGCATAAAAATCAATATAATCACGCATCTTTCCCGCTGTCAGAAGATAATCACTTCCACAGTCTTTTACTGACTGGAACCTGGAAGTATCACTGTAGTCATTATTCACTGCCGGATAGATCAAAATCTGTCTTTGAGGCTTAAAAATCCCATCATCTCTTGCTTTCAGCGAAACTGCTGCCGCAAGATTTCCGCCGGCACTGTCACCGATCAATGTAATGCGTTGAGGATTCACATTTAAAATAAACCGATTTGTATAAATGGCTTTGGCCACTGCATAACAGTCCATAAAACCTGTTGGAAATGGGTGTTCCGGCGCCAGTCTGTATTCTACCGACACCACAATATGTTCTGTCGCGGATGCCAGTCTTGCACAGATTCTTTCATAATTATCAATACAATCCGTTACCCAGCCGCCACCGTGAAAGAACAAAAAGACCGGAAGATCTTCCGTCACCTTTTCTCTCGGCAGATAAATACGCACCGGCACTTCATAATCTCCGTTATATATCTTGTAATCGATTGTTTTGTGAAAGATTTTCATTGGGTCTATCGCTTTGAGGCTGGCAAGATGTCTGGCTGCCTCCACCTCAATCCCGTCAAACGACAGTGCCTTTAAAATCTTCTTCATAGAATGATTGATCGCCATATAGAAAAAGAAGAACCCCGGTCCCGGGATTCTTCTTCACTCCTCATCTTCCTATTCAGCAGATGCTTTCTCAACCTGTGCGATTGCTGCTTTCTGCATCGGGATTCTACAGTTCTTATTATTACCAAACTCTACGATAAGATCATCATCTGTAATGTCGATGATTACTCCGTAGAAACCGCTTGTTGTAAGTACGGTATCACCGACTTCCATCTCTGCGATCATCTCCTGGATTCTCTTCTGCTCTTTTTTCTGTGGGCGCATGAATAACATATAAAATCCACCGAATATTACTACATATACTAAAATCAGTACTACCCAGTTTGTTCCTGCACTCTGTGCTGCCAATGCGTACATAATATTCCCTCCTAAATTTCATTAAACACTGTTTCTACTATACAGGAATTTGACATTTTCATCAAGATATTTTCATCATTTCTACGTGATTTTATAAATATTTTCTATTTTTACAATTCTCACCTGAAAATTCTGCCCGTTCCCGTACCAAATATCATCTGCGATTTTTCTGATTTGCCTGTGATCTACTCGCCCTCTGCCATTCTGCGAAGTTTCTCTTCTTTATATTCTTTGTATCTTCCTGCCTCAATTGCCTCGCGGATCTCTTCCATCATCTTATTATAGAAATATAGATTATGAAGTACACAAAATCTCATACCAAGCATCTCCTTTGCTTTCAGAAGATGTCTCACATAAGCTCTGGAATACGTTCTGCATACCGGGCAGTTACAACCTTCCTCAATTGGTCTTGTATCTAACTCATACTTGGCATTGAACAGATTCATCTTTCCATGATTCGTATACACATGTCCATGGCGTCCGTTTCTGCTTGGATATACACAGTCAAAGAAGTCAACACCACGTTCTACAGCTTCCAGAATATTCGCCGGTGTTCCGACTCCCATCAGATACGTCGGTTTATTTTGTGGCAAATACGGCACAACTGCATCCAGAATCCGGTACATCTCCTCATGACTCTCTCCAACTGCAAGTCCGCCAACTGCATAGCCATCCAGATCCAGTTCTGAAATCTCCTGTGCATGGCGCACACGGATATCCTCATACACGCCGCCCTGATTGATGCCGAATAACATCTGATGCTTGTTAATTGTATCTGGAAGACTGTTCAGTCTGTCCATCTCTGCTTTACATCTCTTAAGCCATCTGGTCGTACGGTTCACAGAATTTTCCATATAATCCCGGTCTGCAACACTGGACGGACACTCGTCAAATGCCATCGCAATGGTGGAGGCCAGATTGGACTGGATCTGCATACTCTGCTCCGGTCCCATAAAAATCTTTCTTCCATCGATATGAGAGTTAAAGTATACTCCCTCTTCTTTTATTCTTCTGAGCCCTGCCAGCGAAAACACCTGAAATCCACCGGAATCAGTAAGAATCGGCTTGTCCCACACCATAAACTTATGAAGACCGCCAAGTTTCTTTACGACCTCATCTCCCGGTCTTACATGAAGATGATATGTGTTGGATAATTCAACCTGTGTCCCAATCTCCTGCAGATCTGTTGTTGACACCGCGCCCTTGATTGCCGCAATAGTTCCTACATTCATAAATACAGGGGTCTCAATGACCCCATGTACTGTATGTAATCTTCCTCTTTTGGCAAGACCATCTGTCTTTAATAATTCATACATGATCTTTCCCTCTCTTTTTCTTTTTTTAATAATGACATACTACCGGGCATCCATCCGGAATCAAGTCATAAAGTGCCGCCGCTTTATCTTTCGGCATATTAACACAGCCATGTGAACCGTGACTTAAATATCTGTTGCCTCCAAATGAAGACTGCCATGTTGCATCGTGGAATCCGATACCTCCATTAAATGGCATCCAGTAAGCAACCGGTGTCTCGTACTCGTAAGTTCCATCTGGTTTCTTTGTTCCGCGAAGTGTCTTATTTTTTGACTTGTATGCCAAAGAATAGGTTCCCTGCGGTGTCGCATTTCCCTTGTTCGGATTACCTGTTACAATATCTGTCTCCAGCGCAATCTGTCCGTCTTTAATAAACCACATATGCTGCGTGGTAAGATCGACTTCTGCATATGTATTTCCCATATCCATTGCAGTATGGTTGGCTGCACGACTGGAATATTCCGGCTCTCTTGTTACAGTCTCAGCATTCTGGATATTGGCGATCAATGCATCATACTCTGCATCCTGATTGATTTTCCAGCCATAACCGCCACCTTCAACTGTGACAGTATTGCCTGTTGCAGTTGTAAACTGACGCGGTTTTCCTTTAGTATTATATTTTGTTGCAAGAGCAGCAATATACTCTTTTACTGCTTCCTGGTTAAATGTAACGTTCATATCTGCATCCACAATCACCCACTGTGAAATGACAGATGCATCTACCACTTCTGTATTCGGATTAAAGTCATATGTAACATTCGCTCCAAGATAGCTGTTCATGGTATCCTTTGCCGTCACTACTTCCTGGGAATCTGATAAAAATCTCGGTTTGATATAGCAGTTCGTATCTGTCAGATTCAAGGTATCCCGGAATCCTTCTATCGACTCTCTGATATCTTTATTAAATGTCTCTGTATCAATCTGCGTACCAATGACCTCTGGCACAACAACAAACTCTGTATTCTGGAATTCCGGATGTGCATCTACAGAAGCCACCTGATTCTCTTCTTTCAGGCAATTCAAACTCTTAATACGCCTTGCAAGTGCATTCTCATCATACTTCACTCCAATCTTTGCCTCAATCACCGGCTTCTCCCACAGAGATGTAATCCAAAGAAACTTGTTCTGCTTCTTTGCCAGCTCTGTAACTTCATCTCCCGGCACATATTTCAAAGAAATCTCGCTTCCTGTAATCTGTTCACTGTCGCCGTCAGATTCCTGAAGTGTCAAAGTATAATCCGCAACCTGTTGTTCCATATATTTTTCCACCTGTGCAACACTCTTCAATGCAAAATTATTGCCATTAATCGTTGTGTTGAACATAAAATGACTGTCAAAGTAAAACGCCATGCCAACATAAGCAACTACCAGAACTACTAAGATCACACCAAACGTGATACCTACCTTCTTGCCAATGCCGCCTCTCTTTGGTTTCTCATCTTCATCTTCGTCCAGAGATATAAAGTCTGTCTCGAAATCTTCATCGTCATTATAATCTACGTCAAACTCATCTCTGCCTTCTTCTACTACTTCTTCGTATTTGTTTTTCTTCTTTTTTCCAAACATGTTCGTCAAACTCCCCTTTTCTAGTTCACACGCTATCATTATAATATGCACTTTTCTAAAAGTACAGAGCTAATTCACGAAAAATTCTTGAAGAATTTATTAAGATTGTTTTATAATAAAAAGAAATCTATAACAAAACCTATGACATCAAAGGAGAAATTGACATTATGGCTGGGTCAACTTATTGAACATTGTTCCGTATCACCACATGGGGAGAATCTCACGGACCTGCAATCGGTGTTGTGATCGACGGGTGTCCTTCAGGACTTTCCTTAAGTGAAGAAGATATACAAAAACAGCTCGACCGAAGAAAACCTGGCCAGAGTAAATTTACAACGAAGAGAAATGAAAGCGACACTGCCCAGATTCTCTCCGGTGTTTTCGAGGGTAAGACAACCGGCACACCAATCTCTGTCATTGTCTACAATCAGGACCAGCGTTCCAGAGATTACGGTAAAATTAAAGACTGTTACCGTCCCGGACATGCTGATTATACATTTGATGCAAAATATGGCATCCGCGATTACCGCGGTGGCGGACGTTCTTCTGCCCGTGAAACGATTGGCCGGGTCGCAGCCGGTGCAATTGCGAAAAAAATCCTGGAACAATTAGGAATCGACCTGATTGCCTTTACCCGTTCTATTGGAGATATCTGTATTCCTGAAACGGAATATCGTTATGAAGATATTGCCGAAAATATGTTATATATGCCAAATAATGCTTATGCAAAAAAAGCTTCCGATTATCTGGAATCCTGCATGAAAAATCAGGATTCTTCCGGTGGAATTGTGGAATGCCGCGTAAAAGGCATGCCGGCCGGAATCGGTGAGACAGTCTTTGATAAACTTGACGCTTCTCTCGCAAAAGCTGTCGTTTCCATTGGTGCTGTCAAAGGTGTGGAAATCGGTGACGGATTTGAAGCTTCAAAAAGCCACGGCAGCAGTAACAATGATGCATTTACATGTCAGAATGGTGCCGTTATAAAAAAGACGAACCACGCCGGCGGAATCCTCGGAGGTATGAGTGATGGTTCTGAACTGATTTTGCGGGCTGCATTTAAACCGACTCCTTCCATCAGCAAGGAACAGCAGACCATCAATACGGCTTTCGAAGATACGACGATTGCCATTACCGGACGTCACGATCCGGTTGTTGTACCAAGGGCTGTTGTTGTTGTAGAATCTATGGCCGCAATCACAATTTTAGACCAGATGATGATAAATATGTCCTCAAAAATGGATGCCTTAGAAGCATTTTACTGTAAAGAATAATAACGTCAAAAAAAGAGAAGTCCTAAGCTTTTACCCTTACGACTTCTCTTTTCAACTCATTTATCTGTACTATAACCCTACTTTTTCCACATCGGATTTTCTTCACACATAGCAATCTGTTCCGGCATGATTGGGAGTTCCCTGAATCGGTGTCCGGTTGCATTATAAATTGCATGAGCAATTGCCGAAAGTGGTGTATTGATCACGACCTCACCGATAGATTTTGCACCAAAAGGACCAGATTTCTCATAGCTGCTCTCAAACTCTACATGAATGTGACCGATATCTTCTCTTGTCGGTATCTTATATTGCATGAGAGAATTTTCATAAAGTCTTCCCTTTGCATCATATGTAATATTCTCCGTCAGTGCCATTCCAATCCCCTGAAGGATTCCTCCCTCGGCCTGGACTCTTGCCAGATTCGGATTCACCGGAGTTCCACAGTCAACAGCAGCATAATAATCTATCACTTTTGCCTGTCCGGTCAGAAGATCCACTTCCACATCTGCCACGCCTGCCATAAATGGCGGTGGTGAAGTCGGCTGGCTCATGGTCACAGTCTCTTCCAAAGCAATACTGTTGCCCGCCATAGACGCTGTTGCAATATCAAATAAGGAAACTTTTGTTTTTTCCAGAGTCTTTTCGCCTCTATAGATGACTTTATCACCGTCAAATTCTACTTCTTTCTCATCACATCCAAGCATCTTAGCTCCGACAAAACAAATCTTATCTCTAAGCTTTCTCGCACACAGCTCAGTTGCCTTTCCGGTTACATAAGTCGTACTGGATGCATAAGATCCTGAATCATATGGTGATGCATCCGTATCTGCTCCAAATACAATTACTTTATCAAGCGGACACTCCAACACTTCCGCTGCAATCTGTGCAAGAATCGTATCACAACCTGTTCCCATGTCTGCTGCTGCAATTCGCATAATGTAGAAACCTTCATCATTCAGTTTCAGCGCTGCACTGCCTACATCTAATCCACTGATACAAGATCCCTGCATGGCAAGTCCCATACCAAGAGCACGGACTTTTCCTTGTCCTAGTTCGCGAACCGGATAATTCTCATCCCAGTGACTCATCTCTTTCACCTTTGCAATACAACGGTCCAAGGCACAGCTTGTATTTGTCTCACCGTAAAATGCAGGCATGACCTGTCCTTCTTTTACTATGTTCATCTCACGAAGTTTCATCGGATCCATATGGAGTTTTTCTGCCAGTTCATTAACTGCTGTCTCAATGGCAAAAAGTCCCTGTGTTGCACCATATCCACGATAAGCTCCAGAAGACATAACATTCGTATAAACCACGTCGTAAACAAAGCGGAATGCCTCTGCTTTTCCGTAAAGCGGAATAGATTTATGCCCGGACAGTCCGACTGTTGTCGGTCCATGTTCCCCATAGGCACCTGTGTTAGAAATGGTGTACAGATCAATTCCACGGATAGTTCCATCTTTCATAGCTCCAAGTTTCACATGCATTTCCATCTCATGTCGCGGAGAAGAAGCTGTCATACATTCCTCACGGGTGAAAATAATCTTACTCGGCTTCTTTGTCATCCAGGTCACATATGCCGGATAGACCTCACAGACCGCTGTCTGTTTTGTTCCAAAACCTCCTCCGATACGCGGCTTGCTGACACGTACCTGTGATTTTGGAATATGAAGTGCATTTGCAATGATCCTTCTGCAGTGAAACACAATCTGGGTAGAGCTAAATACATTCAGACGTCCATATGTATCAATGGAACAATATGTACGCATTGTTTCCATCATCGTCTGCTGGCACGCTTTTGTATGATATACCTGGTCAATGATAATGTCACAGTCTGACAGTACTTGATCAATATCTCCATGTTCACTCGCCTCATGTGCGCACAGATTTCTTTTATTATCTGCTCCTACCGGACAAAGCGCCTCCCAGTTATCTTCCGGGTGCACCAGAATTGGATTATCCAAAGCTTTATGATAATCAAGGATCGGTTCCAACACCTCGTACTGTACCTTGATCATGGAAATGGCTCTGTCCACCGCTTTTTCTGTCTCTCCTGCCACAATCGCAACCGGATCTCCTACAAATCTGACATGCCGATCCAGAATCAGACGGTCATATGGACTGGGTTCTGGATAAGTCTGTCCTGCACATGTAAATCTTCGTCCGTTCTGGTCGATATCCTTCCATGTATAGATGGCCTCAATTCCAGGAACTTTCATTGCCTTATCTGTCTGAATCTCCTGCACCACCGCATTTGCATGAGGGGATCTGAGCAGTTTCACGATCAGACAATCTTCTGGGATCATATCATCCATATATACTGGCTGACCGGTCACAAGCTGCATGGCATCTTTTTTTCTGACTGGCTGATTTACAATTTGCATGATACTTCCTCCCCTCTTTTTTCTTTCTTCCAGACAAGGAAATTCTGGATTCCACGAAGCTGTCCCTCATACCCGGAACAACGGCACAGATTCCCTGCCAGATACTCTTTTATCTCTTCCTCATTCGGAAATTCATTTTCACGGAATAATGCCAGTGCATTCATAATCATGCCCGGATTACAGAAACCACACTGCTCTGCTCCCTGGTCTGCAATGAATGCGCCAAACTCTTCCGCTTCTTCCTTAAGCCCTTCAAGCGTTGTGACTTTATGTCCATCTACTCTGGCTGCCAGAATAGAACAGGATAGTACCGGCTTGTCATCTAAAAATACTGTGCAAAGTCCACAACCTGAAGTCTCACATCCACGTTTTACACTTTTACATCCATGCTTTCTTACAAAATCTATAAGAAGCAGATCCGGTTCGATCTCTTCCTGAATTTTCTTTCCATTAAGTACGATACTAATCTGCATTTCTGTCACCTCCCAGTATACGAAGTGCGCGAACGGTCATAACCTCTGCCAGATGGCTTCGATACTCAGCAGTTCCTCGCATATTACTTCCAGTCGGAAGCTTTTCTTTTATCTCTTTGGCAAATGTGTGTATCTCTTCTTCTGTAACACTTCCATCTGTCAGTCCCTTCAACAATCCAGCCGCGTCTTCGAACAACATAGCTTTTCCCGGTCTGGCACCGATACTAATACGCATCTTATCAGCAAAGATTGCTGCTGTCAGGTTAAGTGTCGGGAAATCTGTCACTGTATTTCTCACAGACTGATAACAAATATGAACTGGCGTCTTCTTTATTATAATGTGAACCAGAATGTCATTGTCTCTTTTAAGTTTCGCAAACTCCTGAATGGACATGATTCCTCCTTTGTAAAGCTCCACATCACAATCTAATGCAAGCAGAAGTGTCAACACATCTGAGAATCCAAATCTGCCGAACAGACTTCCTCCGACTGTTGCAAGATTACGGAACTGTACTCCTACAATATGTCGAAATGCGTCTTTCACTGCGCCTTCTGTATAATGAGACAATCCTTCATGCAATTCCATCTGACGAAGCGTGACCATGCAGCCGATCCTGAACTCCTCTTCTGTCTCTTCGATCTGATCCAGCCCAAGTCCGGACAGGTCGATTGCAGTCTGCACATTAGCATCACTCATCTTTACCCATAGCATACCTCCAATAATCCGGTTCGTGCGCTTCTGGTTCAGCTCCCAGGCTTCTTCCAGGTTTTCTACCTTTTTATAATTCTTGATCTTAATCATAATCTCTCTTCATTCTCCCTGATTTTTCAGAAATTTTAAAATCCATTTTGCACAAATAACCAATTATATTTTACGGAAATATAGGTGATTTGTCAAAACCTGTTTTTGTTCTTCTTTATCCTTCAAAAATCTGATCCAGATTTTCCAGAATTACATCTGCACTGATTGGTTTGGCAATGTGACCATTCATACCAGCCTTGACCGCCTTTTTACGGTCTTCCTCAAAAGCATTTGCAGTCATCGCAATGATTGGGATATTCGCACATTTGTGATTGTTCAGCGTACGTATCTCCCGGGTTGCAGTATAGCCATCCATCTTCGGCATCTGAATATCCATAAAAATCAGATCATATTTCCTGCCTTCTGCTGATGACATGATATTCACAGCATCTGTGCCATCCTCTGCTGTATCCACTTCCAGACCAATTTCTTTCATGATTGCTGTTGCAATCTCGCGGTTCAACTCATTATCCTCTACAAGAAGGACTTTTTTACCTGCATAACTCTTTCGGTTTTTCGCCTGAGCCTTCTGTTTTTCATTCTTAAGGAGTTCTCTTTGCGCCTGACTCATCAGAACTTCCCGCAGCTCTGAAAGAAACAACGGTTTCGACACAAATGCAGTTACTCCCGCCTCTCTTGCCTCCTGTTCAACATCTGACCAGTCATAGGCAGTCAGGATAATAATCGGATACTCCTCTCCAACCACCATACGGATCCTGCGTACTGTCTCGATTCCGTTCATATCCGGCATCAGCCAGTCAATGATATACACTTTAAATTCCTGATTCTGTTCATACGCTTCTTTTGCCCGAAGTACCGCTTCTTTTCCCGAAGTTGTCCAGTCTGCCGTCATTTCAATCTCACGCAGCATTCTGCTCACACTCATACAAGTTTGTGCATCATCATCCACCACAAGCGCTCTGGCACCTTTTAGCTCTGGAACAGGTTCCCGTTTCACTATCTCTCCTGATGTTTCGCATTCAAGCATAATTGTAAATTCTGTTCCTTTTCCGGTTTCACTTTCAACCTGAATTGTACCGCCCATCATGTCCACAATGTTTTTGGTGATTGCCATTCCAAGACCGGTTCCTCCAATCCCATTCTCCGTAACAGTATGCTCTCTTGAAAAAGAATCAAACACATGCTTTCGGAACTCCCTAGACATTCCGATTCCATTATCTTTCACACTGAAAACGACCGTTATGTATCCATCTCTTCTACATGGCTTCTCCGAAACACGAATGTTAATCATACCGCCGACCGGTGTGAATTTTACAGCATTACTGCAAATATTGAGAAGGACCTGTGTCAGACGCAGCTTGTCGGTAATGATATCTTCATGAATTACATCCTGTGTATCAATATAAAGATCCTGCTGTTTGGAATGTACAGATCCCTGAATGATCGTTCTTAAATCATGCAAAATATCCGGCAGGTGTACCGTTGTATATTCAATTCGAACAGAACCGCTCTCGATTCTACTCATATCCAACACATCATTGATCAGGCTAAGCAAATGCTGACTGGATGTATGGATTTTTTTCAGATAATCCAGAACAAGTTCTGTGTTGCCAACATGCGTTGTCGCAAGTGCTGTAAATCCGATAATCGCATTCATCGGCGTACGGATATCATGGGACATATTATTCAGGAACGCTGTTTTCGCCCTGTTTGCATGTTCCGCAGCTGCGAGTGCATTTCTCAGATTCTTATCCCGCTCTATCTCTCGTTCTTTTTCCTCTGTTACATCACGGTTCGCAACCAGAACTGTACTTAGTTTCCCAGTTTTATCATATCCCTGCGGCACAATGATTATTGTCAGCCACCTTCCTTCTACCGTCTGAGCTGTAAAGCTCAACGTCTCACGTTCTTCCAGACGCTGTGTCACCGTACTCATATTGATAAATTCACGATATTTCTCCTGAAATGGCTCTGTAATAACCTGCTGTATCAGTTCTTCCAGGTGCGCTTTGGAAAGAATATCCCCTTTCTGATCCGGCTTCATATTCCTTGAAGATTTTACAATTTCGATTTTCTCTGTTTTTATATTCACAAGAGAAATAGAAGAATATGCATGGCCAAGTGCATTGATCACACGAAGTCTCTTCTGATCTTGAAGGATACTTCTCTTTTCTGTTCGGTTCCTGCTCACCCAATAAAGAGAGAAAAGAAGTAAGGCAAGTAACACATAAATCACACATACAATATTTCGTGTGATGTAAACCTGGCTTTCCGGGAAAAAGATATATGCATCATAGTCTTTAATCTTCTCCTTGCGTCCATACCAGTTTCCGTCCTTTGAATGAAGGCAGACAATTCCATTCCCCCCTGCCTTAAATTCATTTTTATACAATGACTTTGATTCTTCTACAGAACTCGAAAGAAGCTCCTGTTTATTGGTACTGACAACCTTGTCATCATCACAGATCACTATGCTTCCATTCATTTCAAAAGGAAAATCCGCAAATAACGATTTCATCGTCAGGTCTCCGTTTAACTCACTTACTTCCTCTTTCTGCATATATGTGATCACTATCCCTGCTGCATCCTGCCTTGCCACTGCCGCAAAATCATAGAGCTTTCCTTCATTTCTCAGACGGGTCGTATAAGTCTTTTGGGGGTACTTGGCAATATCACACACATAATCACTTTCAATCAGCTTTTGCCACAATAGCATAGCATCTCCATCTTTTGCAGTCTGTTCTGTCACTTTCTGGTTCTGATCCAACACAAGGATTCCTGTCAGACGCTGTTCGTTTGCATATTCATCCAACATCTCCTCACTGAGATTATCTTCCTGTGCTATGACCCGGCTTAATTCTGTTGTTTTGTCCATAAGGCGTACCAGACTCTTCACCTGGTCATTCGTATTATAGCTCTCATACCTTTCAATCCTGGTTTTTGCAAAGTCAAATGTCTCATTCAACGTACTATTCAGTTTTTTATTATCACTCGCTGTCAACAGAAGAAAAATCAGGATTCCGGAAAAAATCAGAACAAACACCAATAAGCATGTATTTTTGTCAAATTTCTTTTCTTTGCTTTTACTCCTCTTATCTTTTTTCTGCGTCTGCGGCATCTGCGTTCTTACCTGTCTGCTCATTTGCTTTTTCCTCCCGGCAGGATTTCATCCGCATCCAATCCGTACTTTTTGACTATTTCTTCTGTAATGCCCTCATTTCGCATCTCTTCGAGAGTTTCTGTAAGCTCTTGTGCTACTTCTTTGTGGGTTCCTTTTTTAAAAGCAATTCCAAGTTCTGAAGTATAGATACTCTCGTCCAGCATACGGTATGCATCCTCTCCATCTCTCACCAGGCTGCCCAGCATTGCCTCATGACCTGCAATCGCATCTACATAATCTTTTCTAAGTGCAGCATAAAGTTCATTCGTCGTAGAAAAGCAGTTTACCGACTCCATTTGTGGAAGATCTGACGCAATCTTATGAAGGAAAAGATCCTCTGCCTTTGTGGTCGCCTGAACCGCAATCTTCTTTCCTTCCAGATCCTGAATAGTATTGATTTCACTCTCTTTTCTTACAGCCACCATCTGACGACTGTACAGATACGGACCTGCCCACTGATATTTATCTTCTCTTCCATTCATGGAATAACTGCTCCACAGACAGTCGATTGTTCCATCTGCCAGAAGTTCGTCTTTATCTTCCCAGACTATATTCTCGAACTTAGGCTGGTATCCCAGCCTCTGAAATGCTTCCTTGGCAAGTTCCACATCAATACCTTTATATTCACCATTACTCACCTGATAACTGTAAGGTTCAAAATAATCCATTCCAATGACAATCTCCGGCAGTTCGTTGTCTGCCGCTTTCTCTTTCTTTACTCCACACCCTCCCAGCATAAGACTGCCAGCCAGAAGAACTGCCATAATACAAATTCTTTTCCTATAGGTATGGGAATTATTCTTTCGATTTTTTCTCATATCCAGTTCCTTTTCATTCTTATCTTTATGTCCATAAATAATTCAAGAATGCCTCGGCATTCTTGCTGCGAGGTGCGCGTCATGCAATTGCATGACATACCTCTCAGCTGACATATTGTCAAACTAAGTTATTATAGCATTCATGATTTATCATGTCCATAAAAAACTGCCTTCATCTGCATTTTTCATCTGCATTTTTGCTCATTTTTTTGCTCATTTTTACATTCTGAAATTTTACATTCATTTTTCAATTATTTTCATTTAAACTGTTGATTTTTAGTATTTTTCCTGTATAATGATTTTCAGGTCGTTTGTTAACAAATACTAAACTTTGAGTTTAATTTTATTTTTGTTGGCGACGGCTTTTATCATGTTTACTTTAAATCAACACAAGGAATCCATAATGATTCTTTCAGAAAGGTGGATTTTTGATGGATATCGGCAAAAAGATTAAGGAACTCCGCGTCGCCAAGGGGCTCACCCAGGAAGAGCTGGCAGACCGCAGTGAACTGTCCAAGGGATTTATTTCCCAGCTGGAACGGGATCTCACCTCCCCGTCCATTGCGACATTGATGGACATTTTGCAGTGCCTGGGCACAACCGTCTCAGAATTTTTCCAGGAAGAGCCGGAAGATCAGATTGTATTTCAAAATGAAGACTATTTTGAGAAAATTGATTCTGAACTTGGCAGCAAGACCGAATGGATCATACCGAACGCTCAGAAAAATATGATGGAACCGATCCGTCTGACTCTAAAGCCTGGCGGATTAACTTACCGGGATCTCCCACACGAAGGTGAAGAATTTGGTTATGTATTAAAAGGAAGTATCAAGATTCATATCGGACATAAAAGTTACACTGCGAAAAAAGGAGAATCTTTTTATTTCACACCTCACTCTGAACATTATATAGAAGCTTTTGGCACATCCGGTGCCGTTATTTTATGGGTCAGCACCCCGCCGAACTTTTAGGCTGAGCAGACTTCTTATCTATCAGGACTTCCTTGATAGCCGGCCTTAAGTTCTAAATTATAATTACATTTTTGGAGGACAATGAACATGTCTAATAAATTAATCGATATTGTAAATATATCCAAAGCATTTGATGAAAATGTCGTACTGGACGAACTGAATCTTTATATCCGGGAAAATGAATTTTTAACTCTTCTGGGACCAAGCGGTTGCGGAAAAACAACACTGCTTCGTATTCTTGGTGGATTCGAGACTCCTGACTCTGGAAAAATCATCTTCGATGGTCAGGATATCACAAACCTGGCTCCAAACAAACGACAGTTAAATACCGTATTCCAGAAATATGCACTTTTTACCCATATGACCATTGCAGAAAATATTGCATTCGGGCTAAAGATTAAAGGAAAATCTCAGAATTACATCAATGATAAGATTCGTTATGCGTTAAAACTTGTTAATCTTGAAGGCTTCGAAAACCGTACTCCTGCTTCCTTAAGCGGCGGACAACAGCAGCGTATCGCTATTGCAAGAGCCATTGTAAATGAACCGAAAGTCCTGCTTCTTGACGAACCTCTTGGTGCTCTTGACTTAAAGCTGCGCCAGGATATGCAGTACGAACTGATCCGCTTAAAAAATGAGCTTGGCATTACATTTATTTACGTCACTCATGATCAGGAGGAAGCCCTGACTATGTCCGATACGATCGTCGTTATGAACCAGGGATATATCCAGCAGGTAGGAACACCGGAAGATATTTATAATGAACCGAAGAATGCGTTCGTTGCAGACTTTATCGGTGACAGTAACATTCTTTCTGCCACGATGGTACATGACCGGCTCGTCAATATCCTCGGCGCCAACTTTCCGTGTGTCGATGAAGGATTCGGTCAGAAGAAGCCTGTTGATGCAGTGATCCGCCCGGAAGATATCGACCTTGTAAAACCAGAAGACGGAATTATCCGAGGCGTTGTTACACATGTTATTTTCAAAGGTGTTCACTATGAGATGGAAGTCATGGCAAATAATTACGAATGGCTCGTGCACAGCACCGATATGTTCCCAGTCGGAGCAGAAGTCGGACTGCGCGTAGACCCATTTGATATTCAGATCATGAAAAAACCAGAATCTGAAGATGAGGAGGCGGTACCAATTGAAGAATAGTAAATTATTAAAACAGATGCTTGCCGGTCCGTATCTTCTCTGGTCAGCAGCATTTATCATCATTCCTCTTATCATGGTCTTCTACTATGGTCTGACGAATAATGACGGTGGATTCACCCTGATGAATCTTGCCAGGATCACAGAACCTGAGAATTTAAAGGCATTGGGACTGGCACTTTTGTTATCCCTTGTCAGTACGATTATCTGCCTGATTCTCGCATACCCTCTGGCTATGATCCTGACTGGACTTGGCGTCAATCAGTCCAGCTTTATCGTACTGATTTTCATCCTGCCAATGTGGATGAATTCTTTGCTTCGGATCATTGCATGGCAGAACCTGTTGGAAAAGAACGGAGTTATCAACAGTCTCCTTCATTTTTTCCATTTACCGGCACTGGAAATCATCAACACTCCATATGCCATCGTACTTGGTATGGTCTATGATTTTCTGCCATTTATGATCTTACCAATTTACAATGTACTGTCCAAAATTGACACAAATGTTATCGAAGCAGCCAGAGATCTTGGTGCAAACAGTGTGCAGACATTTACAAAAATCCTGCTGCCACTGAGCGTTCCAGGGATCATCAGCGGAATTACCATGGTCTTTGTACCGTCACTGACAACTTTTGTCATCTCCGACCTCTTAGGTGGAAGTAAGATTCTCCTGATCGGTAATGTTATTGAGCAGGAATTTAAACAAGGAAGTAACTGGCACTCTGGCAGCGGTATGTCCCTTGTACTGATGATCTTCATTTTGATCAGTATGGCATTGATCGCAAAATACGATAAAGACGGGGAGGGAACTACATTTTGATCAAGAATTTTTTTAAACGGTTTTATCTGGTGCTGATATGCGCCATTTTGTACGCGCCGATCATCACCCTTATGGTATTATCCTTTAACTCCTCAAAATCCCGTTCCAAATGGGGAGGTTTTACAACAAAATGGTATGTGGAATTATTTAAAAATAATTCCATTATGAACGCACTTTATACGACACTGATCATCGCATTGTTATCTGCACTGATTGCTACGATTCTCGGTACTGCTGCCGCTATCGGTATTCAGGCAATGCGAAAGAAAATGCGTACTGTCGTGACTGGTGTAACCAATATTCCTATGTTAAATGCCGATATTGTGACAGGAATCTCTCTTATGCTGTTATTCATCGCATGTAGATTTTCCCTTGGATTTAAGACAATCCTGATTGCACATATTACCTTTAACATTCCCTATGTAATCCTGAGTGTTCTGCCAAAGCTGCGGCAAACGAACGTCAGCACTTATGAGGCCGCCCTGGATCTTGGCGCTTCTCCGTTATACGCTTTTTTCAAAGTCGTATTCCCGGACATTCTACCAGGTGTGTCCTCCGGTTTCCTACTGGCATTTACTATGTCCTTAGATGACTTTATCATCACGCATTTTACAAAAGGACCTGGTGTCGACACTCTGTCCACCAAGATTTACAGTGAGGTGCGAAAAGGAATCAATCCTTCCATGTATGCACTGTCCACATTGATGTTCCTGGTTGTCATGATTCTTTTGTTATTGATCAACATGAAACCAGATGAAAAAGCTGCCGGTGCAAAAAATGCTAAAATTTCCAAAGTTGCCAGTCAGCATCCAAAGCTTCGCAAATTCCGCAAAGTTATGATGTCGAGAGTGGTTCCGGTCTGTATGGTCGTTCTCATTCTGGCAGGTGGAATTTTCTATGGTATCCGCTCAAAAAGTTCCAGTGACAAACAGGTCATTGTGTATAACTGGGGAGAATATATCGATCCGGAAACTTTAGATATGTTCGAAGAAGAAACTGGTATTAATGTCGTTTACGAAGAATATGAAACAAACGAGATCATGTATCCAAAAATACAGTCAGGCGCCATTGCCTACGATGTCGTATGCCCGTCCGACTACATGATCCAGCGTATGATTGAAAATGATCTGCTGGCTGAATTGAATTTTGACAATATTCCGAACATCAAGAATATTGGAAGCACTTATATGGAGCATTCCAAAGAGTTTGACCCGGAGAATAAATACTCTGTTCCTCACCTTTGGGGAACTGTAGGAATCCTTTACAATAAAACTATGGTCGACGATCCTGTAGATAGTTGGGGAATTCTGTGGAACGAAAAATACAAAGATAGTATCCTCATGCAGGATAGTGTCCGTGATGCATTTGGCATCACATTAAAATACCTTGGCTACTCACTGAACTCAACCGATCTGGATGAACTGACTGAAGCTAAGAATAAACTGATCGAACAAAAGCCACTTGTCCAGGCTTATGTTGTCGATCAGGCCCGTGATAAAATGATTGGAAATGAGGCTGCTCTCGCTGTCATCTACTCTGGAGAAGCTATCACCTGTCAGCTTGAAAATCCGGACCTGGAATATGTCATTCCAAAAGAAGGAAGTAACATGTGGATTGACTCCTGGGTCATCCCGAAAAACGCAAAGAATAAAGAAAACGCAGAAGCTTTTATCAATTTCATGTGCCGTCCGGACATTGCTAAGATGAACTTCGACTATATCACCTATTCCATCCCGAATGAGGAAGGAAGAAAACTCCTCGATCCGGAATACTGTAATAATCCAATTGTATTTCCAGATGATAAAGCACTGGAAAATTGCGAAACATTCAAATTCCTGGGAGATGAAAATGATGCCATATACAATGAATTATGGCGTCAGGTAAAATCCAAATAAATTAATAAATCCAAACGATATCTTGAATCGTTTGGATTTATTTTTATAGAACAGGAAATTGCATTTCCTGTTCTACGGCGTATTCCGGCACCATTTATTAAACCCGGAAGCAGCCGCCACCAATGAACTCTCGAAGCAATGAGTTCGTCGGCACTTTTTCGCTTCCGATTCCAACAAAGTAATCCAGGAATTTAAGCAGTCTCTTTGCCTCGATATATTCCGGGCACTCTCTTTCAACTCCGAATAACTGAGCTTCTACATATGGTTTCAATACTGCCAGTTCATAGATCAGAGCAGAATTGAACATGACATCTGCTTCCTCCTGGAATGGGAAAATATTCTCTTCCTCGCCTTTCCGTACAGAAGGCCACATCTGAATTGTCTTTTTTGCAGAAGCACCTCTTGTTCTTGCATCTCGCACAATTCTTCGAAGAAGCCGGCCATCTGTGGTTGGAATCCGGTTATGCTCATCAATGTTAAGCTGTGTCAGTGCACTGATATAAATTTTAAACTTATTCTCATCTGCCAATGCTTTTGTCAGCTTTGGATTCAGGCAGTGAATGCCTTCAATAACCAGAATATCGTGTTCTCCAAGTTTCAATGGACTTCCTACAAATTCTTTATGTCCCTTCACAAAATCAAAATTTGGAATTATCACTTCTTTTCCATCCAGCAGTTCCTGCATTTGTTTCTCAAACAGATCAATATCCACTGCACAAAGTCCTTCAAAATTATAATTTCCCTTCTCGTCTTTCGGAGTCTCTCCTCTTTCTTTAAAGTAATTATCTACTGCGATCGGATGGGGACGCATTCCATTTGCACGAAGCTGTACAGACAGTCTGTGTGAAAATGTAGTCTTTCCGGAAGACGACGGTCCCGCAATCAATACGAATCTGATTTCCGGTCTGGAAGCAATCATCTGTGCAATTTCTGCAATTCTTCTTTCCTGCATTGCTTCCTGCACAAGCACAGTCTCCTGAACATCTCCACTGGTAATATTGCGATTCAATCCGCCAACCGTCTCAATCTCCTGAATATCTCCCCATTTCACAGATTCTTTCATGACCTGAAAGAACTTTGTTCTCGCCTGAAAATGTGGCACGATCTCCGGCTTATCAATCTCTGGCATCTGAAGTACAAATCCTTCATCATACCGATATAATTTAAAATATTTCAGATACCCTGTACTGTAAAGCATATATCCATAATAATAATCTTCAAACTCATTGATGCTGTAAAGGTTTACTTTGGATACACGGCGGTAACGGAACAATTCTTCTTTATCATACATTCCATACTGTCCAAAAAGTCCGATTGCCTCATCTGTATGAACCGTTCTTTTCTTGATTGATAGATCTGCCTCCACAAGTTCGTGCATCCTCGACTCGACACGCTCAAGAAAATCATCATCGACTCTTGTTTCGCCGGTAATCGTACAATAATATCCCGGTCCTATTGCAAAATGCATCCGAACCTTGTCAATATTCTTATGTCCTGCCACGTCATAAACTGCTTTTACAAGAAGGAAACTCATGCTTCGTTTGTATGCCTCATGTCCAATGGGATCCGCTGTTGTCACAAAACTGATTTCACAATCTTTTTTCAGACGCTTGTGCAGTTCCTGAAGTTTTCCATCTACAAATACCAGAACAATCTCATGCTCATAATCTTTCTGGTATTCTTTTGCAATGTCGTGATATGTGATACCAGCTTCATATTCTTTCACTTCATTTTTAATTTTTACATGATACATTCTTTTCTCTTCCATCTTCCGATCCTCCCTATATCATGACTGCTTCTATAAAGCTTTCCCTATATTACTGTAAACGGATGACTCACTGGGGCTTCTATGACCTCGACTCCCAAAAGGTGTGCTCGTAAATAATTCCCCATATCGCCGATAAATATGTGCTCCACCCCATAATGTCCTGCGTCGATGATATTAAGTCCTCTTGCAAGTGCGTCAATCCCTTCATGATGACCGATATCTCCGGTCACATAGACATCAGCCCCTGCTGCAATCGCCTGATCAATATCACTTTTACCAGACCCCGGACAGATTGCTACTCGGTGAACCTTTTGCTTCAGATCGCCGAATACTTTCACTGTATCAAGGGCAAATGCTTTCTTGACTTCTTCACAATAATCTGCCAGTGAAATTTCATTTCTCTGTTCATCATTATCAGAAGCAGATGGTATCTCTCCGACACGGCCAATACCTTCCGGTTCTCCCGATTCATTTTCTCCGGTGACATCCAGTATCTGACAATTCTCAAGTTTCAGATAATCTGCTGCCAGATCTGCCATACCTTTGACATCATAATTCGTGTGCATAGCATAATAAGAAATGTCATGCTGAATCAGTTTTACTAATCTTCTGCCGATGAAATTCTGATTATTCACTTGTTTCATACCGCTAAAAATCAAAGGATGATGTGTCACCAGCATATCTGCACCTGCCAAAATTGCCTCATCTACCACTTCATCTGTAGCATCCAGTGCCACATATATTTTTGCAACTTCTTTATCATCTCTTCCTGCCAGCAGTCCGACATTATCCCAGGAAAGAGCATATCTTGGTGAATAGTCCTGTTCTATTATTTTGATAATATCTTTACATAGCATGCAATCATTCCTCTCTAATATTCACATAGTATTCAACAATGTTTTTCTTACAATGCTTTTCTTACTCTTCATAGTAAGACATTGCTTTTTTTGCTACTTCCAGTTCATGTTCAATTTCTGTCATACGCTCTTTTATCCGCTCACCATCTTTTCCGGCAAGACCGAGAAGTATATCTTCACGAATACGGATTTCACGCTTCAGATATTCATATAATATCGGATTTTTGTTTTTTAAAAGTAGTGGTCCATAAAGGTACTCCCATTCCTCTTTTTTACAATCTTCCTGCCGGTCGGCCGTCTTATGTTCACAATATTCTGGTGGTACCACCCGCATCATAGGATAATATTTCCCGTCTTCCTCTACCATATCTTCTGCTTCGAACCGAAACCCATGTTCTACAAGATATTCCCGTACTTTCTGTATCTCAGACTGAGGCTGTAAGATGCAGCCTTTTAATGTGCTGACGATTTGTTTTCCTTCTTCCAGAATGTGAATCACAAGACCGCCGCCCATTCCGGCAACGATCATCTCCTCCACTTCTTTCGGCTTTACTGCTGCCAGTCCATCCGACAGCCTTGTCTCAATCCGGTCACTCATTCCATAGCCTGCTATGTGAATTCTCGCACGTTCCAGCGGTCCCTTATTGATATCCATCGCTATCACTTTCGGTGATAAATTCTGTTCTATCAAATGAATCGGTATATATCCGTGATCTGTTCCTATATCTGCGACAGAGGCGCCCTCTGTCACAAGACCTGCTACTGCAGTAAGTCTCTTTGATAGTTCCATAGGCGCCTCTTTCTTAATCCAGATAATCTCTTAATTTTCTACTGCGGCTCGGATGACGAAGCTTTCTAAGTGCTTTTGCCTCGATCTGACGAATACGCTCACGCGTTACATCAAACTCCTTACCAACTTCTTCCAGTGTACGTGCACGTCCATCATCCATACCAAAACGAAGTCTTAAAACTTTCTGCTCTCTCTCTGTCAGAGTATCTAACACTTCATCTAACTGCTCTTTTAAAAGTGTCTGAGCTGCGGCTTCAGCAGGTACCGGAACATTGTCGTCCTGAATAAAATCTCCCAGGTGACTGTCTTCCTCTTCACCGATTGGTGTCTCCAGTGATACCGGTTCCTGAGAAATCTTTAAGATTTCACGGACACGTTCCACTGGCATATCTAATTCTGCTGCAATTTCCTCCGGCGTAGGTTCACGTCCTAACTCCTGCAGTAATTGTCTGGAAACACGGATCAGTTTATTGATCGTCTCTACCATATGCACCGGAATACGGATAGTTCTGGCCTGATCAGCAATTGCTCTTGTAATTGCCTGGCGGATCCACCATGTTGCATAAGTACTGAATTTGAATCCTTTATGATAGTCAAACTTCTCAACCGCTTTAATTAGACCCAAATTGCCTTCCTGAATCAGATCCAGAAACAGCATTCCACGTCCCACATATCTCTTAGCAATACTGACAACAAGACGAAGGTTTGCTTCTGCCAGACGCTTCTTAGCATCCTCGTCTCCCTCTGCCATACGCTTTGCAAGCTCTACTTCTTCATCTGCTGAAAGAAGCGGTACCTTTCCAATCTCTTTCAGATACATACGGACCGGATCCTCTATACTGATTCCATCCGGCACAGACAAGTCGATTTTCTCCATATCAACATCGTCTTCATCTGTCAGAACAATATCGGAATCATCAACATCATCTAATTCCTCAATTCCATCCCCATCTCCGCTTACACGAAGCACATCAATATGATTGGCCTCCAGATACTCATAAACTTTCTCCATCTGTTCTGCATCAAGCTCCATATCTGAGAAAAAATCATTGATTTCCTGAAGTTCCAGGATACTCTTATTCTTCTTTCCATGAGCAACCAGTTGTTTTAACTTTTCCCCAAATTTCGCTATGTTTTCTTCCATGTGGTGTCCATCCTCCATTATATGTTTTTATTTTATCCTTAATTAATAGAAATATGCAATTTTTCAAGGTCCTGCAACGCCCGTTTTGCTTCCATCAGCTTCTGCAATCCCTGTATATCGGTCGGATCAAGCTTTGCTGAGTGTTCTTCAATACTATTCTTCTTTACCCGGATAATTGTCTCTTTTAATGCCTTTTCCTGTTCATGTGCTGTTTTAATTTCCCGGATTCTTGTATTAAAAAGCGCTGCCACCTCACGATGTTCCTCTTCATCTGTAAAATGATTCATGATCTGCGCCGGATTGAGCTTTCCCTGTTCGTGCTGCGCATATAAAAGCTCAGCTACAGTCCGATATATCCCTTCCTGAAAATCTTCCGGATGAATATACTTCTGGATCTGTGCAAATACATTCTCATCCGATGCCATCCATGTCAACAGAATCTTCTGTGACTTTCGTGTACCATCTTCCTTATCCAGGTTCTGACTCCTTGTAGATCTCGGTCTTTCCACCGGCTTTGCAAGTCCGGTCTGAACTGCCATTCGTCCGACCAGTTTTCTCAGATCTTCACTGCCGACATGATAAGTTCCTGCAACTGCATCAATGTAGTTATTGCGCTCTATCTCTTCATCAAACTCTGTAAGCTTTCTCGCAGCTTCCTTCATAAAGTCCGTTCTGCCTTCCGGCGACGTCATATCATAATCCCGTTCCAGAATTTCAAGACTGAACATAAATCCATTCCTTGCCTTCTGGATCCGTTCTTCAAAGGCTTCTGCACCGAGATTTTTAATAAATTCATCTGGATCTTTATACGGTTCCATCCGAATGATTTTTGCCGTAATCCCAACTTCACGCAGAATCGGTCCTGCCCTCAGAGCTGCTTTCGTTCCTGCCTCGTCACTGTCATACGTCAGGTAGACTTCATTGACATACCGTTTGATAAGCGCTGCATGTCCCGGTGTCAGGGCTGTTCCAAGTGACGCTACTGCATTGGTAAATCCCGCCTGATGCAGGGAAATCACATCCATATAGCCCTCACAAAGTAGAAAATAAGGCTTTCTCGACTTTCTTGCTCGATTCAGTCCATACAGGTTCCGGCTTTTGTCAAAAATGATCGTCTCCGGTGAGTTCAGATATTTTGGCTTTGCATCACCCATGACACGGCCGCCAAATCCAATAACACGGCTGTTTACATCCATAATCGGAAACATGACCCTGTTCCAGAACTTATCGTGAACTCCGTATTTTTCATCAATACTGATCAGACCTGCCTGTGAGATCATATCGTCTTTGTAGCCTTTTGATTTCAGATACTTGTACAAATCATCACTGTACTTGTTCGAATATCCCAGACCAAATGCTTTGATCGTATCGTCACTTAGCTTTCGATCTTTTAAGTATGTAAGGGCATGTCCCCCTTGCGGCCTTAAAAGCTGTACATAAAAGTACTGTGCTGCTGCCTTATTAATCTCCAGTAATATAGCTTTTGTATCTGCGCGCTTTTTCGCCTCCCCAGAGTACTCCGGTTCCGGAAGCTCTACGCCTGCACGATCCGCCAGATATTTCAATGCCTCTACAAAAGAATAATTTTCATATTCCATCAGAAATGTGAATACATTTCCTCCGGCACCACAGCCAAAGCAATAATACATCTGCTTCTGTCTGCTGACTGAAAATGACGGGGATTTTTCATTATGAAATGGACATAATCCAAAGTAGGAGCTTCCTTTTTTCTGAAGTCTCACATAACTGGAAATTACATCTACGATATCATTTTTTGACCGGATTTCTTCCACTAATTCCTCTGGATAATACATATCTGCGTCCTTTCATTTTTCATCATCTCTTCCTCAAATCCAGAAGAAGAAACTTCCCTATTATTAATATTCGACACAAACTTTATATTTCCTTTAATTTTTCCAAGATTCTGGGATAAAAAATTCCGTAAATTTCTTCACTGCATAAGTATCCGTCATTCCTGCGATATAATCGCACACGACCTGGGACAGCTCTTCTCCCTTTTTTAACATATTCTGTGATTGCTCCGGAAGAAACTCCGGATTCTTTATATAGAATTCATATAGATTGGTAATCATATGGATTGCTTTGCCCTCTTCCTTCTTGGCAACCGGGTTACGGTAAACATTTTCAAACATAAATACACGAAGACCCTGCATAGCCTCATGAACTTCCTCAGACATCTGAATCACCGGACGATCCACACTGTTGATAATAACATTATGTACGAGTGTGTTCAGGCGTCCTTTCACCGAAGTTCCCAAAACATCCGTATATTTCTTCGGAATATCTTTTTCTCTTAAAATACCGCCACGGATTGCATCATCAATATCATGATTAATATAGGCGATCTTATCTGACAGGCGCACGATCTGTCCTTCCAGTGTTGACGGGCGTCCGCTTGTTTTGTGATTCCTGATCCCGTCAATGACTTCCCATGTAAGATTCAGTCCCCGTCCTTCCTTTTCTATAGATTCCACCACTCGCACACTCTGCTCATTGTGTTTGAAACCTCCCGGGCAAAGTTCATTGAGCGCACGCTCCCCTGCATGCCCGAAAGGTGTATGTCCCAGATCATGCCCCAGGGCAATTGCTTCTACCAGTTCCTCATTAAGCCGGAGTGCTTTCGCAATTGTTCTTGCATTTTGTGACACCTCCAGTGTATGTGTCAGCCTTGTACGGTAATGATCTCCTTTCGGAAGAAGAAACACCTGGGTCTTCTGCTTCAGTCTGCGGAACGCCTTGCAGTGCACGATCCGGTCACGATCACGCTGAAAGACCGGACGAATATCACATTCCTCTTCCTTAATCTTCCGGCCTTTTGAATTCTTACTCAATGTCGCATAAGGACTTAAATACTCCAATTCTCTTTCTTCCATCTGCTCCCGAATCATCATAGAATCACGCTCCATCTTCACACTTGTATAATCATACTTTCATTATACAATACAATTCCGTCTGCTGGTACTGTTTTTCACATTATATTTTCTTACAGATTCAAGAATACCTGATTGATGTATTTTTACATATAATGATATTTCTTTCGCTGTCTGATAAAAAATGCAGCTGTCATAAAAAGTGTACAAAGCTCTGCCACTGTAACGGCACTCCAGATTCCGTTCACTCCAAAGAATACAGGCAGTATCAGAACTGCCGCCATCTGGAATAATAATGTTCGAAGAAATGAAATCGCAGCCGAAATCATTCCATTGTTCAATGCTGTAAAGAATGCTGATCCATAAATATTGAATCCATTGACCAGAAAACTGATAAAATATATCCTGAATCCGTGTCTTGTCAGCTCAAATAATTCTGCGTCATATCCCACAAACAATTTTGCAAGCGGTGTTGTAATCACCTGAGAGAACATGAAAAGTCCAATCCCCCATAGTCCAATCAGCCGCAGGCTCTTTTTAAACATATTTTTCAGCTCACTGTGATTGCCGGCACCATAATGATAGCTGACGATCGGCGCACTTCCAATAGAATATCCGATAAAAATAGCAACAAATATAAAGTTCGCATACATAATAGATCCATAAGCCGCTACTCCATTTTCACCGGCCACTTTCATAAGCTGCAGATTATAAAGAGAATTTACCACTGAACTGGACAGATTCGTCATAAACTCGGATGCACCATTGCTGCATGTCTTTAATAAAATTCTTCTGTCAAAACTTGGTCTTCCAAGTTTCAGAAGACTTGAATTTTTTCGTGCAAAATAAAAAATCGGGAACAATCCGCCGATAAATTCTCCGCATACTGTCGCAACTGCTGCCCCTGCAATTCCAAATCCAAGACGTCCCACAAACAAATAATCCAGAACCATGTTGGTCACACCCGCCACAATGATAACTTTTAGCCCAAGTTTTGGTTTCTGTGCTGCTACAAAAAAGCTCTGAAACACATTCTGCAGCATAAAAGCCGGAAAAGAAATAAATGTGATGCGCCCGTACAACACGCAGTCTGAAAGCAGTTCACCAGCTGCGCCAAGCATCACTGCTACCGGACGAATCAAAATCATTCCAAGAATACTAACTGCTATGCCGCCAATGATCGTAACATAGACTAACATGGAAAAATATTCATTTGCCTTTTCTTTTTTTCCTTCTCCAAGAGTTGTTGCTACAATCGCGCTGCCTCCGGTACCGATCATAAATCCAAGAGCTGAAAGTCCCATCAGAATCGGCATAATTAAATTGATTGCTGCAAATGCAGTCTTTCCGGCAAAATTCGACACAAACAGACCGTCTACAACTCCGTAGATCGATGTAAAGATCATCATCACAATAGACGGTAATACAAATTTTATTAATTTTTTATAAGTAAAATGATCTGATAACTGAATCTCCATAAAAAAAATCTACTCCTCTTTTTCAAGAATACCTCTGCAATCCTGCCGGATGCTATATCAGAAGTGCATTCACTTCTGCTTCTATAAAATCCTCAACTATACTCGAGACATTTGAAGCTTATGGATATTCGCTTTTAATTCCATATTGTATTTTTCGTAAAGTTCCAGCATTTTCTTGCATTCTTCCTTACTCATACCAGAAAATGCCTGATTCTCTGCCTCTATCACTGGATAAATCTTCTCTTCCATAAGTTTCTGTCCCTTTTCCGTCAGATGAATATGCATATCACGGCCTTTTCCTTTTTCCAGTATCAGATATCTATCCTGTTCCAGCTTACGGATCGATGAATTCACTGTCTGCTTTGGAATACAGCACATCTGACTGATATCGCGCTGCAAACATCCATCCCCCATCTCACAAATGGCGTATAGAATATCAAATCCGCTTAATGACAGTCCTACCTTTGTCGCAGCCTCACGGTATACATCATTAAACTCTTTATAAATGTGATTAAACTCTATGAGCTGACGGCTCATGTATAGTGTTTTTTGTTTCGACTCCATTATTTTTTCTCCTCAAGTCCGATTTCGTACTTATTACAGTATAGTCCGATTTCGTACTCGTGTCAAGTGTTTTACTCGATATTGCCAATCCAAATGAAAGAAGGAAAGGACGAAGTCAAAACAATTCGCAAAAGAACAAAAAAGATGAAAAAAAGCAAAAATTGTTGTTGCTTTTTTCCTGAAAGTGTAGTAATATAATCTTCGGGCAATCGAGAAAAGCCTTTTATGCGGAAGTGTCGGAACTGGCAGACGAGCAAGACTAAGGATCTTGTAAGCATTGCGCTTGTGTGGGTTCAAGTCCCATCTTCCGCATTAAAAAACTCAGGTAAAAGTACCTGAGTTTTTTTCTTAAGAATCACAGCGTTTCCTGTCTCTAGACTTCAAAATCATTGCCTTGCTTTGGTCTGCTTCTAACTTATTCTATTTCGCTGATATCTTCAAGTGGTATTCTGCATCCATCTTCCAGCACAAGAATTTTTTGATATTCATCGATTTTTTTCACGATTCCTATTTTTGTCTTATAACTGCCACCACTTTTTCTTCCATCCGGAACATAATATACAAGTTGGATTTTCTGCCCCGGCTCTGACACAATTTTTTGAAGCTTCACATTCAATTGTTCTTTCATCTCTTCATCCAATTCCATACGTATATCTGTAACTCTTGCCGCCTCCTCGATTGCTGCCTGGTGTCCGGTCAGTGCTGCAAATGGTGCAAACTGTGCTGCCCGGTCTTCCACCGGCATAGGTTTATGCCTTTTCGAAACAGGATGTGGCAGATTGATAATATCTTCATAATTTAAATTTGTATTGTCCCTATCATATCCAGTCATTTTCCACCTCAATTTATTCGCCATTACTACGTTTCTATGCTTTGTGCCCGCCAATCTGACTATTCCTCTCAACAGCCGTGGCACCTTCTTCCAGATTCATACCTTTGAGGAGAGCATTTTTCCCAAATTTCTTTTTGATATCCAGTGCTGCATGCTGCAATTTCTTTTCCCGTTCCAGCTTCTCTTTGCGTTTCTGCTGTTCCTCTTCCAGGTGACTATAATCGGTAAATAAATCTAACTGTTCAAAAGAAGCCTTCTCTTCCGCCAGCGATTCATCGACAACATGATTTGCCGTAATATATACACGGCGTACGAAAAGGTCAGGATTCACGATTTTGTCATACAATTCCAGAATCATCTCGATCATCTCTATTGAAGAGGAAGTTCGGTTTTTCAGATTTGCTGTTCCATGTGCATGCTTGGGTACTTTTCTTCCATAGCGGTCCACCGTAATTTCCCCTTGATACTGTTTCTTTTTGTTTCCACTTTCCAGATTACCAATATCATAACCAACCGTCAGAACAAGCTGATCTGTCACAAGATGCTTATCCACCAGATCAAGTGCAAGAAGGTCTGTCATTTCCTTAATGATCAGTCTGGTCTGTTGAAAATCATATGGGCAATGCAGTACCTGTCCGGAACCAATGCTGTTACTCTCTGGTTTATAGGCTTTGACCTGAGCAATCGTACAAGGTTCCCACCCCCATGCATGATCAATGAGAAGCTCTGCATTTACCCCAAACAGCCGATACAGCAATTCTTCATTATAATAATCTGTTTCTTTTCCAATGGAACATCTCGCCACATCTCCCATGTTATAAATGCCATGAGACAAAAGTTTTTTTGCGTATCCCTGTCCGACCCTCCAAAAATCCGTAATTGGCTGATGCGTCCAAAGCAAACGTCTGTAACTGATCTCATTGAGTTCTGCAATTCTGACCCCATTATGATCTGGTTCCACATGTTTTGCCAGAATGTCCATGGCAACTTTACAAAGATACAGGTTCGTTCCAATTCCCGCAGTCGCAGTCATTCCCATTGTATCGTAAATGTCCCGGATTATTTTTGATATCAGTTCTTTCGCCGTCATTCCATATGTGTTCAGATAATCCGTTACATCACACATAATCTCATCGATAGAATATACATGGATATCTTCCGGTGCCAGATATTTTAAATAAATCTGATAAACCCGTGTACTATATTCCATGTAATGCGCCATTCTCGGGGTTGCTACAACATAATCTACAGCCAGATGCGAATTCTTTTCCAGTTCTTTCTTATCAAAAGAAGAACCGGAAAAACAATGTTCCGGTATCTGTCTTAATCTCTGATCATTCACTTCTTTTATACGTTGCACAACTTCAAACAATCTGGCTCTTCCAGGAATCCCATAAGTTTTGAGCGATGGTGACACTGCAAGACAAATTGTTTTCTCTGTACGGCTTGCATCTGCCACAACCAGATGCGTACCCAGCGGATCTAAGCCACGCTCTATACACTCCACAGACGCATAAAAAGATTTCAAGTCAATTGCTGCATAGATTCGGTTCTTTTCCACCGGTCACACCTCCTTATCTTATACAATCCATTTTACTTCTTATTCTTCAATACATATTTTCTAATATAAGAACAGGTCTTCTCTTCTCCCTCTTCTGCCAGCATCTTAAGCAATTGATGCAGAAGCTCTGCTGTCTCCGGATGAATCATCTTGCCAAGCCTTGCAGCACCTTTTTCATAGTATTCCAAAGGTGCCTGATTCGTATACTTCTCTTTCATATAATTCTTCGACGCTGCCACACGGTCGATAAACATTTCCACCACATATCTGACCGGCATCTTCATACCGATAATTCCTTCATTCAGATCAGTACTATAATCCAGCCAGTATTCATAGTGATGCCTGTTGCGCCCTTTGTGGTGTAGCCATGCCGCAGAATAACCTTTCACTTCCCGTTCTGCATTGTTAGGGCTTCTTGTTCCCTGATAGAACTTGCAGCCCACTAGAAATTCAGTTGGTGAATACTTGGACAGATCATGCAGAAGGCCCTGTTTATATAATCCAACTTTAAAACAACCTTGGCAGACAAGCCATTTATGGTGATTGATCGTCTTCAAATGTTGCAGTGCCTTCATACAGTTTCTCCTTTCCCAGATACAAGAACAACTATCTCTCGCTCATCCAATTCTATATTTCTCTGATTTTCCAACACAACCAGATCTTTTAAAATGCCTTCTTTCGTTGATGCTGCTCTGTACCATTTACGGCCTTTCTTTAATGCCGGCAACGCAAATTCGTGTTCCAGCCAGTGCATATTATAAGCCACAAAGCAATCTGCTTCTTCCTTATCCTGACTACTGTAATATATGCCGATCTGTCTGCTCGCCACTTCAGTTGACGCTCTCCATGCCATCTCTCCGTGATAGGATACGTCCGGAATTCCACAACCGCTTTGGTCTATTCCAAGCAGCTCTTTCTCCTGATGAAACAGCCTATATTTCTTCCGAAATTTGATCAACTGCTTCACAAACTGATACATCTCCTGTTCTTTTAACAGATTTCTCCAGTTTAACCAGCCAATCGGATTATCCTGGCAATAAACATTATTATTACCTTTCTGGGAATTTGCAAATTCATCCCCGGCAAGAATACACGGAACTCCCTGGGAAAGCAATAGCAAAAACAATGCATTTCTCATCTGGTTCTTCCGAAGCTCCAACACAGCTTTCTTTCTGGTCAGCCCTTCTGCGCCACAGTTCCAGCTATAATTATAATCCGGTCCATCCTGATTGTTTTCTCCATTCGCCTCATTATGCTTGCCATCATAGGACACAAGATCTTTCAATGTAAATCCAGTGTGAGTTGTAATACAATTATAAATACCTTCCAGATCCCATCGTTTTCTTGTCTGATACATCACATCCGTTACAACCCCTTCGTCACCTTTTAAGAAACGACGCATCACATTCTGATATTCTTCTGCGTGTTTTAAAATCCGGACTCCCGTAAGAATTGGATCTTTTAAAATGATATCCATCGGCACATTGTATGGATTCAGTATAAATCCATCCACATGATATTCCATCACATAATTTCTCAGACAGTCTGTCACCATCAGCCCGGAAATACCTTCTGCAAATGGCATCTCAAGCACAACTTCAATACCAGCCTTATGACAATACTTCACAAGATCTTTTAATCCTTTTACTCCATCACCGTCCTTGGCATAAGCACTTTTCGGTGCGAAATAATATCCCGGACCATAGCCCCAGTAATTTACCCGCATTCCTGCTTCTTCAAACTCATAGACAGGCATGCACTGGATCTGGTTAATTCCCAGATCTTTTAGATAAGGAATTTTCTCAATTACCCCTTGAAATGTTCCTTTGTTCTTCACTTTTGAATGAGTATCTTTTGTAAATCCACGGACATGTATTGCATAGGCAATCAGTTCTTCTTCCTTTATCCGTGGCGACTGATCTGCCTCCCAGTCGTAATGATCTTCATAAAATATACCGCGCACATTTTCTTTACTTTTTTCCGATATTTCTATGTTTTTAAACCATACTTCCTTTCCGGAAAGCGCCTTTGCATAAGAGTCCGTCACACGCTCGCCATCTATGTCATAATTATACTCATATGCCTCTTCCTTAAGTCCGTCAACCGCCATATAACACACCGAACCAATCCGGTCAGAAAAAACATAAGAAGCCAGCAAGCTGGCTTCTCCTTTCCGATAGAGCAGAAGCTTACATGTTTTCCCTTCCGGGACCTCCATGGCAAAATTCGCCCTTCCATTTTTATATGTCACACCCAAAGGCAATGGGCTGCCCGAAACTTTCTTCATGCTCTGTCCTTTCCGCTGTTACTGCCAGCCATCTACTCCGTACATGTCAACATTCTCCTGATTGATCATGAACACATTTTCTTTGATTTCCTTTTCATAATCTTTTCCATTTAAAATGTTAAGAACTGTATTTGCAGCATCTTTTCCCATACTGATTGGAGACTGTGCCACTGTTCCGGCAATCTGATTCTCTGTCTTTTTCAGTTCCTTCTTAATATCCGGAGAACCATCTACTCCATAAATGAGGATCTGCCCCTGCTCTGCTACATTCATAGCTGTTTTGGCACCGACTGCCATCTGATCATTTCCACACATAATTGCTACAATATCGGAATTCTCGCTTAAGATCTTCTGGGCTGCTTCCAGGGATTTTTGAAATTCTCCGCTTGTATCCTCTCTAGCCACAATTTCAAAACCATTTTCCGCTTTTGCCAGGGTCTCCTCGAACCCTGTGATTCTCTCATTCACAGAATTCTGTGTCGGGCATTCCAAAATTGCTACTTTACCTCCATCCGGACATCTCTTGATCAGATCTTCGCCACACAATACACCGGCATTATAATTATCAGATCCAATATATGCATCCACATAGTCCATCTCTTTTACCTGAGTATCTACATTGACAATCTTCACATCAGCTTCTTTTAAAGCTTCCAGCGAAGGGGTGATCTTCTCCCAGTCCACCGGACTTAAAATAATTGCATTGATTCCTTCGTCAATCATCTCCTGGATCTGCGAAGCCTGCATATCTGGGTCAGTCTTCGGATCCTTTACGATCAATTCACAATTCTTCCCATCCACTTCTTCTTTGATTGCACTTTCCAGTGTGAGAAAATATGGATTCTCCATATCAATCCCAGAAAATCCTATTTTCCAGCTTTCCTGTTCGTCCTTATCCTTTTCTTCTGTATTTTCATCTTTAGAAGCAGCATTATCTTCCGGTGTTCCTACATTCTTTTTACATGCAGTAAATGTAAGAGCACACAGCAGTATCAATGATAATATCCGCAATGCTCGTTTCTTTTTCATCTCTGTTTTATCCTCCTTGTGCAGCATAATGCTATACTTTGATTATTCATTACAATTCACCAAAGCCTGTGAACTGTAACTATTTTACAACATTTTTATGAATTTGGCTACTATCACTTGCCTTTTACATGCTCCTTTGTTACATTAGATATATACAATTTTAACAAAAAGGAGAATTCATATGTGTGAACATTGTCATGAGGAAGAATATAATGCCGTTATTCTGAATCTGGAAGACCAAGACCTGGAGTGCGGCGTTATCACCATTTTTGAGATGGACGGACAGGATTACATTGCTCTCTTCCCAATGGATGAGAACGGTGAGCCTGCTTCTGATGACGTCTATCTGTACCGCTATCACGATGACGGTGATGAACCGGAAATCGAATACATCGATGATGAAGATGAATTGAATGCCGCATCAGACTGCTTCGATGAATGGCTGGATGAGCAGGAGTTTTTAGACAGTGACGAGTAATTCATCAATAAAACGGGACGGGGTTTTGCTCTTCCCGTTTTTTTCTTTTACATAAGTGATAAAAAGCTTTTTCTTCGCCCGTGTCATAGCCACATAAAAAAGTCTTCGCTCTTCTTCTAATTCTTCTGGTGTCCCTGCTTTTTTATATGGTGTCACTCCTTCATTACTTTCAATCACAAAAACAACTTCATATTCCAGACCCTTTGCTCCATGCATCGTCAGACACGTTACTCCGTCACCGGTGCCATTGCCTCGCTGTTGCCGTTGCATTTGCAAGGTATGCTTATATTCTTCTACATGCGCAAGCCACTCTGGCAAAGTCTGAAATTCCTTCGTCCGCTCCTGAAGTTCATCCATGATTTCTTTTAATTCTGAATACTCCATCTGATGTCCAAGAGCATATTCCTTTAGAAATTCATCATACCCGATACTCTTACGGATATATTGAATTGCAGCATAAGGCGTCTTTGTGCGAATCATCTTCATATCCCACTCTAACTGATCAATTCGATCCTGCATCCACTCTTTATCACAGTAGAAACGTCTCAACGATTCATAAGTAACCGGTGTTTCTTCCATACAGCCACGGCTCAAGTAACGCTTCGGCCGATTAGCGATCTCCAGGAAATCTCCCCGGTCGTAAGTTCCAACTGCCAGCCGGAAATAGCAGTTCATATCCGTACACACAAAATGTTCATACAGATGATGAATCCTCTCCTTCATGGAAAATGGAATCTGATACTGGGTAAATGTCTCTGCCAGCACCCGTGCATCTTCGCCTGTCCGGTACAATACAGCCATCTGCTTAAGATCGACTCCTTTTTTCATATACTTTTGAATCTCTTTTAAAATATATTTACTTTCATCAAGCGGATCCAGTGTCTCCTGCACATGCACAGTCTCCTGCGCTTCCCGAAATGGCTGGATTTTCTTCTCATACCGGTCTTTATTATGCCCGATCACACGAAGCGCACCTTTCACAATATGTGCGTTAGAACGATAATTAATATCCAGCAAAATACGCTTTGCCTCCGGATAATCCTGCATAAAATCTTTCATGATTCCTGGTTTTGCACCGCGGAATCCATAGATAGACTGGTCATCATCCCCAACAATGAACAGATTATTCTCCGGCGCTGCCAGCATACGGATGACATCATACTGCACCTGGTTAATATCCTGGAACTCATCTACCAGCACATAGTGATATTTTTCCTGCCACTTTGCAAGAAGATCCGGTCTTTCAAGGAATAATTTTCGACACCAGATCAACATGTCTTCAAAATCAAGTTTTCGGTATTTTTTCTTTTCTGTCTCATAAATCCGGTAAAGCTCCCGGAATTTATCTTTCGGAAATCTTCTGGATTCATAAAACTCAATATCGACTGCATTATTTCCTACGTTTCCAATCTCTTCCGATAGCTCCTGAAGAAAATCTGCTTCCTGGGATTTTTCGGTCTGTTCCCAGTCCATTTGTTTTAATATTTCCTTTAAAAGTTGATTTTTTTCTTCTTCGGACAGAATATTACTCCGATCCAATTTATACGCCCATTTCAAAATTCCGTAAAAAATGCCATGAAATGTTCCAAATGTGACGGGAAGCCTTCGCCCTTCCATGACATATTGAAAACGATCTCGCATTTCTCCTGCCGCATATTTAGTAAAGGTAATGACCAGAATTTCTTCTGGTCTTACCTTATATACTTTAATCAGATATTCAATTCTTTTTGCAATCGTAAGAGTTTTTCCCGAACCGGGACCAGCAAGAACCAGACACGGTCCTTCCTTATGAGAAACTGCCTCTTTTTGGGCTTTATTAAGACTCATAGACTCCCCTTATCTTTCCAGTAATTCAATACCTTTCTGAATTCTCTTAAGAGACTCTTCTTTTCCGAGAATCTCCATGATTTCCGTTGCTCCACCCGGTGTACTCTGCTTACCAGACACAGCAGTACGGATTGGCCACATAACATAACCTGTTTTGAAACCTTTTTCGTCTACATAAGATTTCAGGGCTTCAAACAAAGCATCATTGCTGAAATCATCCTGTTTCTCAAGAAGTGGATATATCTCTTTTAACACTTCCAAAGCCTTTTCTTCATTTGTCTTCATTTTCTTATGGCAATACATTGCTGTATCATATTCTGGGAGCTCTTCAAAGAAGTCAATCTGCTCTTTGATATCCGGGAAGATTTCAATTCTTGTCTTAACAAGTGCTGCAATCTTCTTAAGATCATAATCTTTTGTAACAACTTCTTTGATATATTTTTCAGCTCTCTCAAAAAACTTATCAAAATCCATAGCTTTCAAATACTCGCCATTCATCCATTTTAATTTCTGAATGTCAAATACTGCCGGTGATTTGCTCATATTATGGTAATCAAACTCTTTTACAAGTTCTTCCAGAGAAAATATCTCCTGGTTTCCTTCCGGACACCATCCAAGAAGTGCAACATAGTTAATAACTGCCTCTGTCACAAACCCCTGCTCAATCAGGTCTTCATAAGATGAATGACCACTTCTCTTACTTAACTTCTTATGATTCTCGTCTGTAATCAGCGGACAGTGTACATAAATCGGTACTTTCCAGCCAAATGCTTCGTAAATCTTATTATACTTTGGTGAAGAGGAAAGATACTCGTTACCACGCACGACATGTGTAATCTCCATCAGATGATCATCTACGACATTTGCAAAATTGTATGTCGGATATCCATCGGATTTGATAAGGATCAAATCTTCCAATTCTTTATTCTCTACAGTAATATCTCCATAAATCTCATCATGAAATGTTGTGGTTCCCTCTGTCGGCATATTGAAGCGGATAACATAAGGTTTTCCTGCTGCAAGATTTGCCTCAACTTCTTCTTTGCTAAGGCCAAGACAGTGTTTATCGTATGCTACAATTTCTGTCCCTTCTTCTGATACTTTGCTCTTTAAGGAATCCAGTCTTTCTTTGTCACAGAAACAATAGTAAGCTGCTCCTTTGTCAATCAGCTGTTTTGCATATTCCAGATATAAGCCGGAAGCATTACGCTCACTCTGAACATATGGACCATGTCCCATATCTTTATCTGGTCCTTCATCGTGAATCAGGCCTGTCTCCTGCATCGTACGATAAATAATATCAACTGCTCCTTCCACATAACGTTCCTGGTCTGTGTCCTCAATACGAAGCATAAAATCCCCGTCTTCATGTTTTGCGATCAGATATGCATACAGTGCTGTACGCAAATTTCCCACATGCATTCTTCCTGTAGGACTTGGTGCAAATCTTGTTCTTACTTTACTCATTTCTCTATACTTCTCCTAATTCTTTTAATATTTTCTCTAATGTAATATCCACCCGCTCTGAAACGAGAATATCTGCATATTTATCTGAAAAATGTGGTTCCGGATTGACCACGATCAGCTTATCTCCTTCATAATAATTGATAAGCTGTGTACACAGATATGTCTTCAGGTTCGTTCCAAGAACAAGCAGAACATCCGCTTTTTGGACTTCATCGGCTGCTTTTGTGATCACTTTGTTGTCTACCTTCTCCCCCATCAGACACACACCTGGACGAATTGGTGCATTACATTCCGTACAAAGAGGAACTCTCTTTGCCTCACGGATATATTCCACCGGATATTTTTTTCCACAGTGCGGACAGTAATTCTCATAAACACTGCCATGCAGATTAATCACATTCTTACATCCTGCTCTCTCCGGCAGACCAAAAACACGTCTTGTGATAATTGTCTGAAAAAGTCCTTTTTCTTCCAGCTCTGCCATCTCCAGATATCCTTTTCCTGGCGGTATATCAAGGGCGCTTAACAGTTCATTACGATAAAATTCAAAAAACTGTGGTTTTCTGGTCGAATAAAATGCACTGGTGAACATCTCATCTACTGAGTAGCCATACTTTTGTTCAATGTCATAGGATTCTTCTCCATCGCGGATAGCCGGATATCCATTTTCCTGTAACATCTCAAATCCACTGAGTACAGTTGTATATTTACTTTCCTTTAGAATCTTCAAAAGATCTTTTCCAACCATAAAAATACCTCCTATTCTCAAGTCCTTGAACTATTTTATCACATATTCCCATGGTTCTTCAACCTTTTCCGCTTTCTCTTTGCTCTCCAGTAACGAATCTGGAATGCATCTCTTGGAATTGATACAACAAAAATAATTCCCAGTACAATGGCAAATGCAATTTTCACTGCCTCTAATCCCTTCACAGCAGCCAGTGACATCTGACCTGTCACAAGGTAATATGCTGTATAATATATTCCAGCTCCCGGAACAAGTGGAATAATTCCGGAAACCAAAAATATCGTAATCGGGCATTTTTTCCGTACCGTCAAAATCCTGGAAATCAATACTACTGCCAATGTTCCTACAAAGGACGCCAATGCCACAGTTGTCACCTGACACATTGCCAGATACAAAAGCCACCCTGCCATACCGGTAATTCCACATGCTGTATAATATTGCTTCGGTACATTGAAAAGAATTGCATATGCCAATGTCGCCAAAAATGATTCTACGATTGCAAGAATTGTTGTTGTAATCATCGTAAAATTCCTCCCATCATCGTATTATAAATACTAAGAGTCACTCCGACTCCAATGGCAATATATACGAATACAAGCAGTGCATCGATCATCCGTACAAGCCCTGACAAAAAGTCTGTATCCGCAATATCACGGATTGCATTGACAAATGCCACTCCCGGGATCATCGGCATAATTGCTCCGACCATCATACCATCCAATTTCAATATCGGCAGAAACGGTATATGCATAAATGCAAGTGCCAGCACCGTCATGATCACGCCTCCGACAATATTTACAATAATTTTTGAAAGGTTGTGCTTTCCGGCAAACAGCACCCACACGTATGATAAAAAACCAATTAGAAATGCAGCCACGGCTTCCGGAACACTTGACCCTAACATCAACGCAAATGTTCCACTGGCAAGCCCCGCCGCCATATATTGAAACCACCGTTTCTTCGGTGGAATCTTCTCAATCTTTTCCAGTCTCTCTTCTGCTTCTTCCAGTTTCACACGTCCCGCTGAGATTTCTCTGGAAAGCTCATTGACCTCTGCTACAATTCCCAGATGGGAAGAAGAAAGTGGTACATGATTTACTTTTGTATAAGCTTCGCCATTCTCATTCTCTGCACTTACAAAAATACCATGGCTCATAGAAAAAATATCAACATGATTCACATGAAAACGTCCACATATTCTCTTAATCGTCTCTTCTACACGAAAGATTTCACCTCCGTTTTTCAAAAGTATCCTTCCTGCATGCATAGCCATATCAACGACACGTTTCACATCTAATACCACATCCAGATTCTTTTTTAAATAAATCATATCGGTCAATTGTATTCCATTTTCATAAATCGGTTTCTCATAATGATCTACAAAAAAATTTGCAACGATATGTGAATTAACAAATCCACATTGTTTATAAAAATCAAGCGTATTCGAATTGTTCCCTGTACCGACATACATAACATCACAGGTCACACTGTAATATTCAGAAAGATAATTGACCATATAAGTCCCATATCCCTGCCTTCGATATTCCTGTGCAGTGACCAGATTCTTCAATTCACATCGTTTGTTTTTCATATGTTCCACAACACCGATTGTCAGCACTTCACCGGCATCTTCCAGCACAAACATATCACTTTTATCCAGATACCGCCGGATCATATTCTCCTGCGGATCTGCAATCAGGAGCATTTCAAGATAATTATCTTTATCTTCAGTAATCTGTCTGATCTCCATAGGCCTTCTCTCCTTAATATTCTCTGTAGTTCCTGTTTGTTTTACAAATTCCCTATTATATCTGTCAGAGAATCCATCAGTTACAACAATCTGTTATAAGTAAACAGCGCCAATATACTCTTCCAAAAATGTTCTGTATACTGACGCTATTATATCACTGGATTAATAAAATAGATAGTTGTTTTTTCTATATACAATTTTATATCATGTATTTTTTCACGAACAACCTGGCATATAAACATATGCTTTTCGGTTATTTACAAATTCTTGCCTGTGGCATACATGCAAGGCTTCCATCTGCATGATATAAAATACCAAACTCACTATAATATGCCGGATTTCCATTTGCAACTTGTATGAAATCCACATTTTCCAAACAATCAAAAAGTCCGTCATCCATATGCACAATATTTGCTGGAATATAGACTTCTTCTGTCTCACTCTTCAGGAAACTGTCTGAACGCTCAAATACATCTGAACGGATTCCTTTACATCTTATATCTGTTGGAAATGCTAATACTCCATCTGGTGCACCACTTAAGATTTCTGTCACATACCCTTCTGAGTCGATCTTCATTCCGGAAATTTCTATATAGACCGGTTCTTCTACGACATTCTCATTATCTGTAATCGGATAGACAATTGGCTGTTCTATGTTTCCTGATACCAGATCCGAATCATCTCTTTTATCTAGAATCGGAACTGATATATCCCGATTTACAACCGTTATATCCGAATAATCCATCATGTTTTCTCTGCTAACTGATTTTCCTGTACATGCTATATTCTTTGCCACAACAGTATGCTTTATTTCTCTGTTTTTCATCCCACATAAATCCGCATAATTTCTTCTTGCACTTAAACTCCCAAGAATATTCTTTTCCATTGTCAACATCGAAATCTTTTGTCTCAATTCACTTGAACACACATTTCCATATGGTAATGCTTTTGTATCCGTATTCACGACTTTTCCCATTCCACTGATTTCCTGAGCAGTGTTAAAATCTGTAACATAAGTCAACGGATTAAGTACTCCAAACACCATCACAACCACGATTGCAAATGCCAACACGAATCTCTCCGTCCTTCCGGAACTTTTCTTTAGAATATTTTCCATATTCTATTCCTCTCTTTCTCATCCTGTTTCTGATAGAACTATCCCCAAACATGTCTTTGTTTTGTCCATTATAAAACAAATTTATAAATTTGTATACAAAAAGGAAGTGGCAACTCGCCACATTTTACATGTTGACAAATCACCACTTTCTTTTATTTCATATACACCTTAAAATTAACTGTAATTAGTTAATGTATCCGGCTTTCTTAAGCTCTTCATGAGCTTTCTCAAGGTTTGCATCTG
>ENA-ORTT01000154-ORTT01000154.1-human-gut-metagenome-genome-assembly--contig:-NODE-154-length-96871-cov-26.263324_pt1 | contig 96871 bp, 96 predicted proteins | sample MGYA00242074_ERZ509197 | MGnify/ENA primary metagenome ERZ509197 (study PRJEB26280, sample SAMEA2338789) | human gut metagenome | biome: human gut; feature: human-associated habitat; material: faeces...
CCGCTGCTCCTGCTGCCGCCAGTCCCAGCATCCATCCTTTGATTCCCATATACTTCACTCCTTTACCGCGGACTGACCGTCTTTCCGGGCGAGGCCAACTTCCTGCTGTTCCGTTCAAACGATACCGGACTGCACGAGAAACTCGCGGAGCACGGCATAATGATACGAAACTGCGATAATTATCGCGGACTTTCGGCGGGGTACTATCGCGTTGCCGTAAAAACGAGAGAAGCAAGCAAGTGCTTGCTAAACGTAATCAAATTGATAATTGAAAATGGATAATGGATAATGGAGAATGAAGGTACGCGATTTGCGCGGATTTGACAGCGCTGCGGGCGCAAGGGCAGTGACATTTTCCATTATGCGGGAGGTTTGCAAATGGCAAAAATTATCATGATACAGGGCACCTGCTCAAACGCCGGCAAAAGCCTGCTTTGCGCAGCCCTGTGCCGGATTTTCCGGCAGGACGGCTACCGCGTTGCGCCGTTCAAGTCACAGAACATGGCGCTCAACTCGTTCATCACGGCGGACGGCAGGGAGATGGGCCGCGCACAGGTCGTGCAGGCCGAGGCGGCGGGCATCGCGCCCGATGTGCGCATGAACCCGATCTTGCTCAAGCCGACAAGCGACGTTGGCTCGCAGGTCATCATCATGGGCGAGGCGCAGGGAAACCGCACCGCGCGGGAGTATTGGGGCCGCAAAAAGGCGCTTTTGCCCATTATCAAGGACGCATTTGACAGCCTTGCCGCCGAGAACGACATCATCGTGATCGAAGGCGCGGGCAGCCCGGCAGAGATCAACCTGAAAGCCGACGATATCGTGAACATGGGCCTTGCAAAGCTGGTGGATGCGCCGGTGCTGCTGGCGGGCGATATCGACCGGGGCGGCGTATTCGCGCAGCTGTACGGCACTGTGGAGCTGCTGGAAGCCGACGAGCGTGCCCGCATCAGGGGGCTCATCATCAACAAGTTCCGGGGCGATGTGGAGATCCTGCGGCCCGGCCTTGCCATGCTGGAAGAAAAAACGCAGCTGCCCGTGCTGGGCGTAGTGCCGTACCTGCGGGTGGAGATCGAGGACGAGGACTCCCTCTCCGACCGGCTGGATACAAAAGCTGCGGTCAAGCCGCTGGATATCGCCATCCTGCGCCTGCCGCATGTGTCCAACTTCACCGACTTTATCCCGCTGGAACAGCACCCGCTGCTGGGCGTGCGGTATGTGCAGCGCACCCGCCAGCTGGGTGCACCGGATCTCGTCATCCTGCCCGGCACCAAGAACACCATGGACGACCTGCGCTGGCTGCGGGAAAGCGGACTGGAAGCGGCGGTGCTCAGGCTTTCGGCAGCCGGTACGCCGGTGCTGGGCGTGTGCGGCGGCTATCAGATGCTGGGCGAACAGCTCTGCGACCCGGCAGGGGAGGAGAGCGGCACCCCCTGCACCCTGCGGGGCCTTGGCCTGCTGCCCACCACGACGGTGTTCGGCACCGAAAAGCACCTGACCCAGACCGCAGCCTGTGTGACCACAGAACCCTTTGCAGGCGCAAAGCTGACGGGCTACGAGATCCACGCAGGCCGCACCGAGGTGCGGGGCAGTGCGTTCTGCATCCTTGCAGACGGCACGCCGGAGGGCTGTGTGCAGGACGGTGTATTCGGTACCTACCTGCACGGCCTGTTCGACACCGGCGAACTGACCGAAAAACTGACCGCATTTTTGTGCAAACGGAAGGGCATCGATCCGGCCGGGGCCGAGCTTATCCCCATGGAGCAGTACCGTCAGCAGCAGTTTGATCTGCTTGCCGATGGTGTGCGCGCGGCACTGGATATGCCCGCTATCTATGCCGCCATGGGAATGCAAAAAGGAGACAACACATGACACCGCAGCATCATCTGCCCGCCGACATTGAACGGACGAGCATCTCCATTATCACAAGGGAATTGGACGAGCTGGGCCTGACCCCGCCGCCAGAGACGGCTGCGGTGGTCAAGCGGGTCATCCACACCACCGCGGATTTCGACTATGCCAAAAATCTGCGCTTTACACCCGGCGCGGTGGAAGCCGCAGTCAAGGCCCTGCACGCGGGTGCTTTCATCGTTACCGACACCAATATGGCGCTGGCGGGCATTACAAAGCCGGGCCTGAAAAAACTGAACGGTGAAGCCATCTGCTACATGGCAGACCCCGCTGTGGCCGAAGCCGCAAAGCAGGCGGGCACCACCCGTGCCGTTGCCGCCATGCACCGCGCTGCCCGGGAGCACCCGGGGGCCATTCTGGCCATTGGCAATGCGCCCACGGCCCTTTTGACCATTGCGGAGGAAATGGAAGCCGGTCTGCGGCCTGCACTGGTCATTGGCGTGCCGGTGGGGTTTGTGAATGTGGTGGAAAGCAAGGAAGTACTGTTTGCCGCCTGCGAGCGATACGGCGTGCCTGCCATCGCCGCCATGGGCCGCAAGGGCGGCAGCAATGTGGCTGCAGCCATCTGCAACGCCCTCATTTACTCTGCCACCGAAATGCTGGACCCCTCTGCCAGAGGGTGGAACGGATAAGGCGGAAACAGCATAACATCAAAAACCCGGAACCCTTTTTGAGCCGTTTTGGCCGAGAAAAGGTTCTGGGTTTTGTTCATGATTTTTTCAGAGAGCTATTTTGCAACAGCCCCATTTTCACGGAAAAGGTCCGAACCGAGCACGGCATCCACACTGCCGGCATCAGGCTGCGGGGAACGTCTTGTTCCACACTTCGATCACCTTGAACTTCGGGGTCCAGCCTTCGGGTTCAAAGCGGTCGCCCTTGGCACCCATGGTGCCCTGCTCGGTGCACCACTGTGCGGCCTTGGCCATATCAGGGTCGGTCACATCCGCAAAGGCGGGTGCGCACACGCTCAGCACCATGCACAGCGCCACGAGGGCCGAAAGCAGCCTTTGGGTCAGGGTCGTCTGCTTCATATGGAATTCCTCCTTTTTGCTTACAGGGGGGGTATGCGTCCGCCTTGAAAATACCATATTTCACCTTCTTTTTCAATAAAACCTGCGTGAAAAACGTTTTGCACCGCTGTGCGCGCCTTTGCCCCCTCTTGCAATTTGTGCGCAAAGGGTGTAGAATACAGTCACAATCAAATACAGGGGAGCTTGTGAAGCAGGCTGAGAGGAAGTACCTAAACTTCGACCCTTTTACCTGATGCGGATAATGCCGCCGTAGGAAGTCAGAATGGATGATTTTTTGCAGGAGGCACCGCGGAAGGTGTCTCCTGTTTTTTTGTTGTGTACCTATTACCATTAAGGAGGATGCCTTGTACTTTTCTGCGGAAGTGCCGCAGCGGGCTGAGGGGGAGCGCCCTGAGCTTTGTGACCGTCAGCGATGGGAAGCCGTGTTCCGGCGTGAGAGGAGACCAGAAAGTCTCGACCGCTTCTTATAGTTCCTGCGCCGGGTCTGGCACCGGGTGCGGGCTGTTTGCGGAGGCGCTGTATGGTTTTTGCTGCTTCCGCAGGTTTGGAAAGGAGCCTTGCCTTATGAAAAAACTCTCTGTGAAAAAGCTGGCGCTGGCCGGCATGCTGTGCGCTCTGTGCGTGGTGGGCAGCGTATTCAGCTTCCCCATGTTCGGCAGCAAATGTGCACCCATCCAGCACATGGTCAATGTGACCTGCGCGGTGCTGCTTGGCCCGTGGTGGGGCGTGGGCGTGGCCTTTGTGGCTTCGCTGCTGCGCAATCTGCTGGGTCTGGGCAGCCTGATGGCCTTCCCCGGCAGCATGTTCGGCGCACTGCTGTGCGGCCTTGTGTACCATAAGACCAAAAACATCCTTGCCACCATGGTGGGCGAGGTGTTCGGCACCAGCATTCTGGGCGGCCTGTGCGCTTACCCGGTGGCCATTTTCCTCATGGGCAAGAGCGCCGGCGACATCGCGTTCTATGCCTACATCGTGCCGTTCCTCATCTCCACTGCAGTGGGTTCCATCATTGCGGGCGTGCTGGTGTACAGCCTGCAGCGCTCCGGCGCACTGCGCTCCATGCAGAACAGTCTTTCCTGACGGAGGGGCACCCGAATGTTCAAAACAGAATTCGAGAACCTGCGCCGCACCTGCCCGCTCATCCATAACATTACCAACTACGTCACCGTGAACGACTGCGCCAACATGGTGCTGGCCTGCGGTGCTTCGCCCATCATGGCCGACGATGCCGCCGAGGTGGAGGATATCACCACCATCTGCGGCGGTCTGAACATCAACATCGGCACCCTGAACAGCCGCACCATCACCAGCATGCTGCTGGCGGGCAAAAAGGCAAACCAGCTGGGCCATCCTGTGGTGCTGGACCCGGTGGGTGCGGGTGCATCCCGCCTGCGCACCGACACGGCTTTCCGCCTGCTCAGGGACGTAAAGTTCACCGTGATCCGCGGCAACATCTCGGAGATCAAAACGCTGGCCTCCGGCGCGGGAACCACCAAGGGCGTGGATGCCGATGTGGCCGATAAAGTTACTGAGGCCAATCTGGATTCTGCCGTGGCCTTTGCCAAGGCCTTTGCAGCCCAGACGGGTGCCGTTATTGCCATTACCGGTGCCATCGACATCGTGGCGGATGCCGAAAAAGCCTACTGCATCCGCAACGGCAATGCCATGATGAGCAGCATCACCGGTACGGGCTGCCAGCTTTCGGCCCTGACGGCGGCGTTCGTCACCGCAAACCCCGGCCATCCGCTGGAAGCCGCTGCAGCCGCAGTGTGCGCCATGGGCCTTGCGGGCGAGACCGCCCACAAGCGCCTGACCCCGCTGGACGGCAACTCCACCTACCGCAATTATATCATCGATGCCATTTACAATATGACCCCGGATCAGCTGGAAGAAGGAGCAAACTATGAAGTGCGATAAGCAGAACATGCTTCTGTATGCCGTCACCGACCGCGCATGGGTGGGAAAGCAGACCCTCTATGAACAGGTGGAGAGCGCCCTGAAGGGCGGTGTCACCTGTGTGCAGCTGCGTGAAAAAGAGCTGGACGACGAAGCCTTTCTGAAAGAGGCTGTGGAGATCCATGCTCTGTGCCAGCGCTACGGCGTGCCGTTCTTTGTGAACGACAATGTGGACATTGCCATCCGCTGCCATGCCGAGGGTGTGCACGTGGGGCAGGAGGATATGGCCGCAGCGCAGGTGCGCGCCCGTGTGGGCGAGGGAATGATGATCGGCGTTTCCGTCCACAGTGTGGAGGAAGCACGGGAAGCCGTCAAGCACGGCGCAGACTGCCTTGGCGTGGGCGCAGCCTTTGCCACCCATACCAAGACCGATGTGGATGTTCTGCCCCACGAGACCCTGAAGGCCATCTGTGATGCCGTGGACATCCCGGTGGTGGCCATTGGCGGCATCCACAAGGAGAACATCCTGCAGCTCAAGGGCACCGGTGTGGATGGCGTGGCCCTTGTGAGCGCCATCTTTGCAGCAGACGACATCGAGACCGAGTGCAAAGAGTTGAAAGCCCTGTCGGAGCAGATCATCTGACCGATCCCGCGGCAAACCGGGGACACCACCTTGGGCCGCGTTATAAAATTCATGGAGAAAACCAACATGAAAAGCGTATTTTGCGCAGGTGCCGGCATCCAGAACGTTCTGTTTTTTCTGAATGACGGCTACTTGCCTGCCACCCTTGCCTGCGGGTCGGGAGTTTCTCCGAGGACCGTCCGCTGGGGTGGGACCCTGCTGCCGCAGGCAGTAGGGCGGGCGATGGAATGGCCCGATTCGTGTCCGAGGAGAAAGCTCCCGGCACGCAGACTCCCCCGCATCAATGTATGACCAGCACCCTGCTGTTCAGAGATAAACTGTCATTTGGAGGAACAGAGCGTATGCAGACTTATACCACTCAGATGGATGCTGCCCGCAAGGGCATCATCACGCCGCAGATGGAGATCGTGGCAAAGAAGGAATACCGCACCACCGAGGAGATCCGCCAGTGGGTGGCCGAGGGCAAGGTTGCCATTCCGGCCAACAAGCACCACGAGTGTTTGAACCCCGAGGGTGTCGGCTCCATGCTGCGCACCAAGATCAACGTGAACCTTGGTGTCTCCCGCGACTGCAAGGACTACAATGTGGAGATTCAGAAGGTGATGAGCGCCGTCAACATGGGTGCCGAAGCCATTATGGACCTGTCCAGCCACGGCAACACCCAGCCCTTCCGCCAGAAGCTGACCCACGAGTGCCCGGTGATGATCGGCACCGTGCCGGTGTACGATTCGGTCATCCACTACCAGCGCGATCTGGCTGAGCTGACCGCACAGGACTTCATCGATGTGGTGCGTCTGCACGCAGAGGACGGCGTGGACTTTGTCACCCTGCACTGCGGCATCACCCGCAAGACCATCGAGCAGATCCGCAAGCATAAGCGCAAGATGAACATTGTCAGCCGCGGTGGCTCTCTGGTGTTTGCATGGATGAGCATGACCGGCAACGAGAACCCCTTCTACGAGCACTTTGACGAGATCTGCGAGATCTGCGCCGAGCACGATGTGACCATCTCGCTGGGCGATGCCTGCCGTCCCGGCTGTCTGGCTGACGCCACCGATGTGTGCCAGATCGAGGAGCTGGTGCGTCTGGGCGAGCTGACCAAGCGCGCATGGGCACACAACGTGCAGGTGATGGTGGAAGGCCCCGGCCATGTGCCCCTGAATCAGGTGGCTGCCAACATGGAGGTGCAGAAGAGCATCTGCATGGGCGCACCCTTCTATGTGCTGGGACCCCTCGTCACCGATATCGCCCCCGGTTACGACCACATCACCGCTGCCATCGGCGGCGCTGTGGCTGCAGCCAGCGGTGCAGCTTTCCTGTGCTATGTGACCCCCGCCGAGCATCTGGCTCTGCCCAATGTGGACGATGTGAAGCAGGGCATCGTGGCCTCCAAGATCGCTGCCCACGCCGCCGATATCGCCAAGGGCATCCCCCACGCCCGGGACATCGACGATAAGATGGGCGATGCCCGCCGTGTGCTGGACTGGGATGCACAGTTCGCCTGCGCACTGGACCCGGAGACCGCAAAGGCCATCCGCGATGCCCGCCTGCCGGAGGACGACCACAGCGACACCTGCAGCATGTGCGGCAAGTTCTGTGCCGTGCGCAGCATGAACAAGGCGCTGGCCGGTGAGTACATCGACATTCTGTAAAAATCTTCTGTTTTGCGCGCAGCAGCGCGCATCTTCCTCCGCCGCCCGGTATGACCGCCGGGCGGCTTTTGTTGTAATTCCCAAAAGACTGTGTTAAAATAACAATAAGGCGCTGATTGCAAAATTGGTGGTCATGCTTTCTATCCCGTATCGCTGGTTTTTCTATTTCTACATAGAACAAGCAGAGGTCCGGGAGGAAACTTTTTTTGAAAGTACCCTGCCCGGAGCCTTGAAGGCGAAGAGCAACGGCAACGACCGCCGCCAGTGGCGGAAACAGGGAGTTGCTGTTGGGGCCGCGGCCTGCAAGATGCGAGTGCCGCCCAAGGCACGAAGCAGATGCAGGGAGCCGCAACCCGGATATATCGAATGAATCTGCTGGAGACTCTCGCATTGCTCACGTTCATTCTCGCGTTGTTGAGCTTGGTCGTGGATGTGATCCGTCTGACCGTTGAGGTCATGGCAAAGTTTTCCCAGATGAAAAGCGATGATAACAAAAAAGATTGACCGCCTCACAGTTCCCCAACTCGAGCGGTCAATCTTTTTGACTAACGGGATGGAAAGCTGACCTTTGCAGTCAGCGCCCCTTCTGTTTGTAGTATAATCGAAGCTATGTGATTTGTCAAGTTATCCGGTTCCATCGATTATTTCTATCGATTTTTTAGAATTTACAATTCTTCTGTACTGTACTATAATGAAGTTATCGTCTTCATTCCATTGATCTACAGGAGGAATCTGCCTTGCTGGTAAATCTTATCGAATCCGTCTATCGCCTGCTGTGGGGCGACCTGTTCACCATCCCGCTGGGCGGCGGCATCGGCATTTCCTTCATGGTGGTGCTGCTGTTCACGGCGGGCATCTGGTTCACCTGCCGCACCCGTCTTTTGCCGGTGCGGCTGTTCCGGGATATGATCGCCGCCGTGTGCGAGAAAAAGCAAGGCAGGAACGGCCTTTCCTCCTTCCAGACGCTGGTCATTTCCACCGCCACCCGCGTGGGCATGGGCAATCTGGTGGGCGTGGTGGCCGCTGTTTCTGCAGGCGGTGCCGGTGCGGTGTTCTGGATGTGGGTCACTGCTATTCTGGGTGCGTCCACCTCCTTTATCGAATCCACCCTTGCCCAGAAATACCGCCAGCCCGACCCGCTGTACGGCGGCTGGCGCGGCGGCCCGGCCTACTATCTGCATGTGCTGGCGGAGCGCAGGCGCGGCAAAAAGCTCAAACGCTCTGTGGTAGCGGCACTGTTTGCGGCGTCTGGCCTCATCTGCTGGTGCGGCATCAGTCAGGTGATCTCCAACTCGGTCAGTTCCGCGTTTGAAAATGCGTTCCATATTCCGCCGCTTACTACCACACTGGTGCTCACGGCCATTGCGGCGGTGATCGTGCTGCGCAAGAATGCCACCGTGAAAAGTCTGGACGTGATGGTGCCCATCATGGCGGTGTGCTATTTTGTCATCACCGTGGGCATCGTGCTGTTCAACCTGACCAAGCTCCCGGCGGTGTTCGGGCGCATTTTTGCGGAAGCGTTCGGTCTGCGGCAGGCCGTGGCTGGCGGCTTTGGTGCTGTGCTGATGAACGGTGTCAAGCGCGGCCTGTTCTCCAACGAAGCGGGCAGCGGTTCGGCACCCTGTGCAGCTGCCGCCGCAGAGTGCGACGACCCGGTCAAGATGGGCTTTGTGCAGGCACTGGGCGTGCTGATCGATACGGTGGTGATCTGCAGCTGCACGGCCTTTTTGATGCTGCTGGTGCCGCAGGAGATCACAGAAGGACTTGCGGGCATGGACCTTTTGCAGACTGCCCTGCAGTACCATCTGGGCGGCTTTGGTGTCGTGTTCATTGCGGCCACGCTGGCGCTGTTCAGCTTTTCCACCTTTCTGGGCGTTTTGTACTATGCCCGCGGCAATGTGGCCTATCTGTGCGGCGACAACTGGTGGAGCCAGACCGTGTATAAGCTGATCGCGCTGACCATGCTGGTGATCGGCGGTATGCAGGCCTACACGGTGGTGTGGGATCTGGGCGACGTGGGCATTGGCCTGATGACCATTTTCAACATGATAGCCTTGGTGCCCATGGCAAAGGAAGCACTTGCCGCCCTGAACGACTACGAAAAACGCAAAAAACTGCAGTAAATAGCAAAGGCCCGGCTCCCTGTAACATGGGAACCGGGCCTTTCAGGTTATTTTATTGCAGATCAGATTTGTTTAAAAGCAGTCCGGCTGCCAGTCCCACCGCTGCGGGCAGTACCCAGCCAAAGCCCATGCTGCCCAGCGGCAGAGCGTTGGCGGCGGCAGATACTGCCCCCAGCGGCAGCGCAGCGGCGATGCTCTGCAGGGCGGTCAGGCCCATGCACAGCGGATACACCGCCCGGTGCTTTTCAAGGCCCGGCATAAAGGAAAGCAGGATCAGCACGATGGCTGCGGGATAAATGGCGTTCAGCACTGGAGTGGACAGCCGGATGATGGCAGCAAGGCCGAGGTTCGATACCAGCATACTGGCCACAGCAAAAAAAGCGGCAAGGGCAGGGTAGGGGATGCGGGGCAGAAGCTGATGAAAATACTGCCCCACGCAGGCGATCAGGCCCACGCAGGTGTTGAAGCATGCGATCACAAAAATGGCCGCAATGAGCACAAGGCCCGCCCGGCCGAACAGCTGCTGTGCCAGAGCGGTGAGCACCTCGGCACCGGTGGCAAGGCCCGGATACACCGTGCCGGTCTCGGCCCCGGCGTGGCCCAGCATGGCGTAGACCACCAGCATCAGCCCGCCTGCAATAAAACCGGCCCGGATGGTGCCGCCTTCCACGGCACGGCTTTCTGTGACACCCCGGGCGCGGATGTTCAGGGCGATGACCGCGCCAAAATTCAGCCCGGCCAGCGTGTCCATGGTCTGGTAGCCGTACAGGATGCCCTGCACAGCGGGCAGAGCTGCGTACTCTGCGCTGGGTGTGCCGTAGTGTGCCGCCAGCGGATGGATGAGACACCCGGCAAACAGCACCACGATGAGCACGATCAAGCAGGGGCAGAGGATGCGGCCCAGCCAGTCGGTAAGCTTTTCCGGCCGTAGCGCCACCAGAAAGGCCGCTGCAAAAAACAGCACCGAGTAGGCCAGCTGCAGCCCGGTACCGCCGCCTATCAGCGGCACCAGCATCTGGAAGGAGGTACTGGCGGTGCGGGGGATGGCAAGGCAGGGCCCGATGGAAAGATACACCAGAATGGTGAACACCATGGCGAACACCGGATGCACCCGGCCGGCAAGCTTATCCAGACCACCTGCCCGTGCCACAGCCACCACGCCCGCAATGGGCAGGCCGACGGCGCTGACGGCAAGGCCCGCAAAGGCAGGCCAGAGGCTGGTACCGGCCTGTGCGCCCAGATGCGGCGGGAAGATCAGATTGCCTGCACCAAAAAACATGGAAAACAGTGTAAAGCCGACCAGAAGCAGATTTTTGCCGGAAAGCTTCTGCATAGGACAGACACCTCATTTCTTTCCTGCATCAAAGATGACAGGGATTTATACAGTTCAGTTTATCGTTTTATGCATTTCATGTCAAGAAAGAAAAACATGAAGAAAAGTAATGACAGGCATGATAAGCTCTTATGCATCATGATGCACGGGTCATTGGCGTTTGGAAAAAGATGTGGTATGATACTTATACGATCCGCAGAGCGGAGGCCATTTCAGACCGTCAGGAGCAGGAAAGAACCATGAACCAACATAAACAATTTTTTCAGCGGCTGGGCGCTGCGGCCTTCTGGCTCGCGGTGTGGCAGTGCGCCGCCATGGCGGTGGGACAGGAGGTGTTCCTTGTTTCGCCGGTGCAGGCGGTGCGCACTCTTTTGCAGCTTTTGCCGCAGGCAGAGTTCTGGCAGCGGGTGGGTTTTAGCTCCGGGCGCATTCTGCTGGGTTTTGGGCTGGGCGTGGCCGTAAGCATCGTGCTGGCTGTGGCCGCACAGGCGTGGCACACGGCAGATGTGCTGCTTGCTCCGGTGCTGCAGCTGGTCAAAGCCACGCCGGTGGCAAGCTTTATCATTCTGGCGCTGGTGTGGGTGCGGGGGGCATCGCTTTCGGTGCTCATCAGCTTTTTAATGGTGCTGCCCGTGCTGTACGGTGCGGTGCGCACCGGCATCCAGAGCGCAGACCCACAGCTGTTGGAGATGACGAAGGTGTTTCACCTTCCGCTGGGCCGACGGCTGCGGGCGGTGTGGCTGCCTGCGGTGCTGCCAGCCTTCCGGCAGGGATGCAGCGTGGCCCTTGGCATCTGCTGGAAGAGCGGCGTTGCCGCTGAGGTGATCGGCCTGCCCAATGGCAGCATCGGCGATGCACTCTACCGGGCCAAGATCACCCTTTCCACCGGGGAGCTGTTCGCATGGACGTTTGTGATCATCCTGCTCAGCGCCGGGTTTGAAAAGCTGTTCCTGCTGCTTCTGGACTGCGTGACCCGCGCCGTGACCGGGGAGGTGCCGCAATGCTGACCATCGAGCATCTGACAAAACAGTTCGGGAAGAAAACGCTGTTCCGGGACCTGTGCCTCACGGTGAAAGGCCCGGCGGTGCTGTGGGCACCCAGCGGCTGGGGCAAGACCACATTGCTGCGCATCCTCATGGGGCTGGAAGAACCCACTTCTGGCATAGTACAGGACGTTGGCCGGGTGGCAGCAGTGTTTCAGGAAGACCGGCTCTGCCCGCAGCTGACAGCTGTGCAGAACGTGACGCTGGTATTGCCCGGCAGTGCAGAACAATACAAGGAGCAAATCATAAAAGATTTTCAACAGCTTGGCATGGATGCTGCCGCACTGGCCCTGCCTGCCGCACGGCTTTCCGGTGGACAGAAGCGACGCACGGCTCTGCTGCGGGCTTTGTGGGCCGCCAGCGATACGCTGCTGTTAGACGAACCCTTTACCGGAATGGACCCGGACACCCTTGCCGCTGCTGCGGCGCTGCTGCGGGAGCGCTGCGGAGAAAAGCCTGTCTTGCTGGCTACCCACGATCGCGAAGCCATCCGCCTTCTGGGCTGGCCGGTGGTTGAGCTGGAAAATGCCTGAGCCTGCATCGATCCTATAGAATGAAAAATCGGAAAGACCAGAACGGCCTTTCCGATTTTTTGCTGCTTGGAATATTTTACTGAAAAATACGCAGGGGATACGGAAAACTGCATCAGTTCAGCAGCTTTGCCGGGTCAAGGTACTGCTCACCCTGCAGTACTTCCAGATGGATATGCGTCTCCTCGGCGCATTCGTTGGGAATGCTGCCTGCACGGCCAAGTATCTGGCCCACACTCACTTCATCGCCGGTCTGCACCGTGGGGTCGGCTGTGCCGCACACCCGCCACAGGTGTCCGGCGCTGTCCTCGATGCACACCACACTGCCCCAGCGGCTATCGGTGTCCACGGCGGTCACCTTACCGGCGGCGGGAGCACACACCTGTGCATCCTGCGCACAGGCGTAGTCCACACCGTTGTGGGTGCGCCAGTCGCCAAGGGTGCTGCTGTACACCAGCTCATCGCCGCTGTAGGCGTTCAAGACCCTGCCCGAGACGGGCTGCGTGGAGGCAGGCGCAGCTGAACTGCTGGCAGGCGAGGATGCGCCCTGCAGTGCGGAGGGTTCGTGCACCAAACCAGAGCCAGACTGCGCCCCAGAAGAGGACGCAGAGGATGCGGGCTTGGGTACATTTGCCGCAGATTCTGCGGCGTCGGTCACGGGCTGCTGCCATACATCGTCCTCCTGTGGGTCAAGGGTGAGCTGCGGCTCCGGTGCAGGTTCTTCCTGCGGGGTCGTCAGGTCGTCGTAGCTCTTTTTCAGTTCATCCCGCACGGTGCGCACTGCCCACACGCCCGCCGCTGCGGCTGCGACGAGACAGGCCAGCAGTGCCAGTGTAAAGCCCCTGCTGCGCAAAAACTTTTTGATCTGCTCCATTGTCGTTACTCCCATCTGCTGCATTGTGTACGCATTGCTTCTGGGCTTAGTGTGGGACAGCAGGGCAGGTTTTATGCATTCTTTTATTTAAATGCCCTCCGCGTTGCTCTGGGCATATTTAGAAGAAATGATATTTTGTAATATAGCAGCCCAGCCAGACCCGCAGGTTTGGCTGGGCTGCACTTTCAGGGGAAGGGCCGCAGCCGGAAAATGCAACTTCCCTCTGTAGCCTTCTGTGTTGATGCCCAGAGCGAAGCGGAGGGTATTCTAAATGATATTACCAAACAAAAAGGCCCTCCCTTTTCGGGAGAGCCCTTGCAGATCAAAAATCAGTTGCGGCGGCGGCTGTTCATGCCCAGCAGGCGCACAACATACAGGAAGATGTTGATGAAGTCCAGATACAACGTCAGTGCGCCGTAGATGGAAGCCTTCTCGGCCAGCTCACCGTCATAGGCGTAGTAGGAGAACATCTGGCTCAGCTTCTGGGTGTCGTAGGCGGTCAGCAGCATGAACACCACCAGACCGACAGCGCTGTACAGCACCGTGGTGAGGAAACTCATGCCGAACAGCATGCCCACAAAGCCGGTGATGATGAGCGCGAACAGGCCCATCATCAGCTTGGGACCCCAGCCGGACAGATCCTTGTGGGTAGTAGTGCCGTAGACCGCCATCAGGCCGAAGTACAGCGAAGTGGCAAGGAAGGCCAGCACCAGAGTGCCCAGATCAAATATCAGGAAGTAGTAGCTCAGCACCATGCCGTTGAGCAGTGCATAGGCAAAGAAGGTGGCTCTTGCACCGCCCACCGACATGTTCTGCACGCGGGAGCTGAGCACATACACCAGCACCAGCTCTGCGATGGTGAACACCAGATACAGCGAGTTGACGACGTACAGCAGCGGGGTAGCGGCTGTAATGAACGCCGCTGCAAAGGTGATGAGCAGGCCTACCGCCATCCAGCGGTAGGTGCGGTTCATATAGTCAGCCGAGGTCATGGCAGGCTCCGTGTAGCCTCGATCGTAACCATTGTAATTGTAATCCATATGGGACTCCTCCAGTCTCTTTCTGCCGGAACACTTTTTCCTTGCTCCGGTCTACGGAATATAGTATACTGCATAGAAATGAACGTTTCATGAAAAAGGCTGTGATATTGTATGTCTCTTGGGCTTTATTTACACATTCCGTACTGTTTTTCCAAATGCAGATACTGCGATTTCTATTCCCATCCCGGTGAGCGCGGCGTACCGGAAGCTTATGTGGATGCTCTTGTGCGGGAGCTTTCCCGCTTTGCGCCGGAAGTACCTCTGCAGCCGGACACCCTTTATTTTGGCGGCGGCACCCCCAGCCTGCTGCGCCCGGAGCAGGCAAAACGGCTGATCGATGCGGCCCGGCCAATGCCGGGGGCCGAGATCACACTGGAAGCAAACCCGGAGACGGTGACGGAAGAAAGCCTTGCAGGCTTCCGGGAGGCGGGCGTGAACCGCATCTCTTTCGGGGTGCAGTCTGCCCGGGATACCCAGCTGCGCACACTGGGCAGGCCGCACACGGCAAAGCAGGCGCGGGCTGCATTTGCCGCCGCGCGGCGCGCAGGCTTTGCGAACATCAGCGGCGACATCATGCTGGCACTGCCGCACTACACCGAAGCTGAGTTTGACGAAACGCTGGAACTGATCGAGGGTGGTGGGGCTACCCATATTTCGGCATATCTGCTGAAGATCGAGCCGGATTCGGCCTTTGGTAAACATCCGCCCGAAGGCCTGCCCACCGGCGATGAAGCCGCCGATTTTTACCTTTATGCAGTGGAACAGCTGGAACACCACGGCTACAAACAGTACGAGATCTCCAACTTTGCAAAGCCCGGCTATGAGGGCAGACACAACCTCATCTACTGGGACTGCGGCGACTATCTGGGCCTTGGCCCGGCGGCGCACTCCTGCATGGGCGGCAGACGGTTCTACTACCCGCCGGACACCGCCGCTTTCCTGAACGATGCCGCCGCCCCGGTGATGGACGGCAGCTGCGGCGCAGAGGACTACCTTATTTTACAGCTGCGTCTGCGCAAAGGCCTTTCGCTGGATGCATACAAAAAAATTTACGGGAAAGAATTTTCCACCGCACAGCTGGCCTTTGTGCAAAACTGCGTCCGGGCAGGCTATGCAAGCTTTGACGGCCGCACCCTTGCCCTGACCCCGGCGGGTCTCATCGTGCAGAACAGCATCCTTGCCCAGCTGTTGTAATTGGCAGAAATACGGCAGAACATTGCTTTTGCGTGTCGATTCTGGTATGATAGACTCGTATTATTAGGCGATGGGAGAGAAAACGGATGGCGAAAGTATTGATCGTCGGCGCAGGCGCGGCAGGACTGATGGCGGCGGGTGCCGCCGTGCGGCAGGGGCATCAGGTGACGGTGCTGGAACACATGGATAAGCCCGGCCAGAAGATCCTTGTCACCGGCAAGGGCCGCTGCAATGTGACCAACGACTGCCCGGCAGAGGAATTTCTACGCCATGTGCGCACCAACCCGCGCTTTCTGTATTCGTCGCTGGGGGCCTTTCCACCGGCAAAGACCATGGAACTGTTCGAGGGCCTTGGCGTGGAGCTGAAGGTGGAGCGCGGACGCCGGGTGTTTCCGGTATCCGACAAGGCCGAAGAGATCCGGCAGGCTCTTTTGCGCTATGCGCAGGATGCTGAACTCGTGCATGACGGCGCAAAAAAGCTGCTGCTGGAAGAGGTAACACCGGAGCCGGAAGCAGCTCCCGCCGCACCGGAAAACCCGCGCCACCCCAAAAAGAAAAAGGCAGGCCCGGCACTGCGGTGCATCGGTGTGCGGGGCACCTCCGGCCGGGAGTATCGGGCAGATGCCGTGCTGGTGGCCACCGGCGGCGTGAGCTACCCCACCACCGGCTCTACCGGCGATGGTTACAAACTGGCCCAGCAGGCCGGGCACACCCTCATCGAGCCGGTGCCCAGTCTGGTCAGTCTTGTGAGCCATGACGCGGACTGCAAAAAGATGATGGGCTTGGCGCTGAAAAACGTCACCCTGACCCTGTTCGAGGACAGCAAGGCCATTTTTGACGAGCAGGGCGAAATGCTGTTCACTCATTTTGGCATCAGCGGCCCGCTGACTTTGAGCGCCTCTAGCCATCTGGGCGACATGAAAAAACACAAGTATCATGCGGAGATCGACCTCAAGCCCGCTCTCAGCGAGGAGCAGCTTTACGACCGCATCACGCGGGATTTTGCCCTGCTGGCAAACCATGCAGCGCAGGGCGCGCTGGTAAAGCTTTTGCCGTCCAGTATGCAGCCGGTGATGGTGGCGCGCTGGGGCATCGACCCGGCTACCAAGGCAAACCAGATCACCCGGGAGCAGAAGAGGGAGCTGGTGCAGCTGATGAAGCACTGGCGGGTGTCCATTGATGCCCGGGGCGATCTGGCCCACGCGGTGATCACCAGCGGCGGCGTGTCCGTGCGGGAGGTGGACCCCAAAACCATGCAGAGCAAAAAGGCGATGGGCCTTTACTTTGCAGGCGAAGTGCTGGATGTGGATGCCTATACCGGCGGCTACAACCTGCAGATCGCCTTCTGCACTGCACAGGCATTTGCAAATAATCTGTAATTACAGATAAAACAATTTTAAATGCCCTCCGCGCTGCTCTGGGCATATTTATAGGAATAGATTTTTTTGATTTGTATTTTGAAAACGACTGCGGTCGTTTTCAAAATACGTTTTCACAAAAAGAGTTGTTGCCGGGATAGTCTCACAGACCACTGCGCAACTGTTCCCGAAGGGAACGAGCAGCAGATTCAGTTGGCCGTTGCGGCCCCACTTGTGAAAAATCAAATCTGGAAAATCCGCAGATTTTCCAGATTTGTAAATATTTAAAATAATTTTCCGTTGAAGATGGCCACAGCGAATGCGGAGGCCATTTTAAATCGTTCAGTTTAAAAAGGAGAGATACAACATGGTATCTGTTGCGATCGACGGGCCTGCAGGTGCAGGCAAATCTACGCTGGCACGCCGTCTGGCGGCTGAAATGGGCTATATTTATGTGGATACCGGTGCCATGTACCGCGCCATCGGCCTGTATGCCCTGCGCGCAGGCAAGGACCCCAAGGACAACGCAGCGGTCAACGCGCTGCTTCCCCAGATCGAGCTGCGGCTGGCCTCCATTGAGGGCGAGCAGCACATTTATTTAAAGGAAGAGGATGTGAGCACCGCCATCCGCACCGAGGCCGCAGGTATGGCTGCCTCTGCCGTGGGCGCAAACCCGGCTGTGCGCGCCTTTCTGCTGGAACTGCAGCGGGATATGGCCAAAAAGCAGGACGTGCTGATGGACGGCCGCGACATCGGCACGGTGGTGCTGCCGGATGCCACGGTGAAGATCTTCCTCACCGCCACGCCGGAAGCCCGCGCCACACGCAGGTGGAAAGAGTATCAGGCCAAGGGCATCGATACTCCCTATGAAGAGGTGCTGGCCGACGTGAAGCAGCGGGACTATCAGGACACCCACCGTGCCGCTGCACCCCTGAAGCAGGCGGACGATGCCGTGCTGCTGGATACTTCGGAGCTGGATTTTGAACAGAGCCTTGCTGCAATGAAGAAGATCATTGCGGAGAAAGTGAATAAAACGATAAAATGATATTATATTACATCTTAGTGCCCTTTGCGTGGCTTTTGTGGCATATCGGCTTCCGCATCCATGTAGAGGGCCGCGAAAACCTGAAAAAGGTGCAGACAAAGGGCTGCATCCTTGCACCCACCCATGTCTCCGCCATCGACCCGGTGTTCATCGTGGTCACCCGGTGGAGCAGGCGGATGATCGTGTTCGCCAAGAAGGAACTGTTCGAGATCAACGCCCTGCTGACCTGGTTCTTCCGCTGCTGCGGCGCGGTGTGCGTGCGCGGCACAAAGGATGAAATGGCTGCCATTGAGCAGACCGTAGAAAAGTGCAGAAACGGCGAAACACTGCTCATCTTCCCGGAGGGCACCCGCGAAAAGGACGGGAAGCTTCTGCCGCCCAAGAGCGGACTGTTCGTCATTGCGGCGGGGGCCGGGGTGGACGTAGTGCCCTGCCGCATCCTGTACGATACGCCGGATGGAAAAATGCACCTGTTCTGCAAAGTACGGGTGATCTACGGCGAGCCGATGCCTGCAGAGCAGTTTGCCATGGAGAGCCGCCGCGACACCAAAAAGCTGCGTGCCAACAAGCAGGCCCTGCTGGATGCGTGGGAAAAGATGGGGGCGTAAAAGATGGAGATCCGAGTTGCCAAAACGGCGGGGTTCTGCTTTGGTGTCAAGCGGGCGGTGGATCTGACCTATGGCCTGCTGAACGAAGGCTGCAAGGTGGCCACCCTCGGCCCGCTGATCCATAACCCGCAGGCTGTGGAGGATATGCAGAAAAAGGGTGCCCTTGTGGCGGATGCCATCGCCGATGTGCCCGCCGGGTACGAGGTGGTCATCCGCAGCCACGGCGTGCCGCGCACCGTGTACGACGAGCTGGATGCGCGCGGCATCACCTACCATGATGCCACCTGTCCCTTCGTGCAGAAGATCCAGCGCATTGCCGCCGAGGCCGAAAAGGCGGGGGCAGTGCTGCTGGTGGCAGGCGACAAGACCCATCCGGAGGTGCAGGGGATTGTGGGCCACACCCGCGGAGAGGTGTTCGTTTTTGCCGATCTGGCCGAGTTGAAGGCATGGAAAGGCCCCTCTGACCCGCAAAAACCCCTGTTTGCAGTTGCACAGACCACATTTCAGGTTACAAAATGGCAAGAAAGTTCGGAGTTTCTCAAAAAAGCCTATACAAACGCCCGAATTTTTGATACAATATGTAATGCGACGTGGGCGAGGCAACAGGAAGCGGAAGACCTCAGCCAAAAATGCGACATCATTGTTGTCATTGGCGGTCATCATTCTTCCAATACCCAAAAGCTGGTACAGGTCGCCGCAAAACACACGCGTGCCGTAACGGTCGAGACAGCGAGCGAACTTCGGCCGGAATGGTTTGCAGATGTTAAAGTGGCGGGCGTGACAGCCGGGGCTTCAACGCCATCGTCTATTATTGAGGAGGTACTTAACAGTATGAGCGCAGAAATCAATGACAGCATGAGCTTTGAGGAGATGCTGAATGCATCCGAGGAAAAGCGTGTTCATGCAGGCAGTATTGTGAAAGGAATCGTGACCAGCATCTCTGCCAACGAGATCCAGGTGGATATCGGAGCGAAGCAGACCGGCTTTGTCAAGCTGAGCGAGCTGACCGATGATTCCTCCGCCAAGGTCGAAGACCTGGTGAAGGTTGGCGATGAGCTGGACCTCATCGTCGAGAAGGTTATGGATCAGGATGGCGTCATCCAGCTCTCCCGCAAGAAGCTCGCATCTCGCAAGGGCATGGAAGAGATCGCTAAGGCCGCTGAGTCCGGCGAGGTCGTCGAAGGCGATGTCACCGAGTTCAACAAGGGCGGCGTTGTGGTCAACGTCAAGGGCGTCAAGGTGTTCGTTCCTCGTTCTCAGGCTACTATGCGCCGTGATGAGGACTACACCGCTCTGGTTGGCCAGCACGTTCAGCTGGTTGTCACCGAGTGCTCCGGCCGCAAGATCGTCGGCAGCATCAACAAGGTGACCGCTGAGCAGAACAAGGCAAAGCGTGAAGAGTTCTGGGCAAACGTTGAGGTGGGCAAGACCTACACCGGCGTTGTCAAGAGCCTGACTTCTTACGGTGCATTCGTCGATATCGGCGGTGTGGACGGTCTGTGCCACATCAGCGAGCTGAGCTGGAACCGCATCAAGCATCCTTCCGAGGTCGTCTCCGTTGGTGACACCATCGAAGTGTATGTGAAGGACATCGACACCGAGAACCATAAGGTCTCTCTGGGCTACAAGAAGGCCGAGGACAACCCCTGGGAGCAGCTGAAGAACAACTACCCCATCGGCAGCACCTTCCATGCTCCGGTCGTCTCCCTGACCAAGTTCGGTGCATTCGTCCGCATCCTGCCGGGTGTTGATGGTCTGGTCCACATCAGCGAGATCAGCAATGACCGCGTTGAGAAGGTCTCTGACGTACTGAAGGTCGGCGATATGGTCGATGTGAAGCTGCTGGATGTCGACTTCGACAAGAAGCGCATCAGCCTGTCTATGAAGGCCCTGCTGAACGACGACGCTGAGTAATCAGCCTTTCGTTCGGAAGAAAAGCTTCTGACACAATGCGATCAACAGCCCCGTTGCCGGGAAAACGGCGGCGGGGCTGTTTTTGTTAAGGAGAGAACCCTCTCAGTCACCTGCGGTGACAGCTCCCCCGAAGGGGAGAGCTTTTGGCAAAAGAGGGCAGGCTCGCCGCGCCCGCAATAAAACCTCGCCCTTCGGGAGAGGTGGACGCGAGCAGCGCGAGCGGACGGAGAGGGTTTGACGAACTATGATAAATTTTTTCAAGAAACACTGGGAAGTGCTGAGCTATCTGGTTTTCGGCGTGCTGTGCACCCTGCTGAACATTGTGCTGTATGCGCTGTTCAACAAGCTGTTTGGCTATACAGCCGCCAACAGCTGGGGCAATGTACTGGATAACATCATCTGCATCCTGTTTGCCTACTGCACCAACCGCGCCTTTGTGTTCCGCAGCAAAACGCAGGGCAAGGCCATGGCGAGAGAATTTGGTGCATTCGTCACCTGTCGTCTGGGTACAATGCTGCTGGACACTGCAATTATGCTGGTGCTGGGCAATCTGCTGGCTGCGCAGGGTGCAGCGCTGATGGACGAGCTGATGCAGGGGGTGCTGAGCGTGGTGGCCCACTGGCTTGGCCCGGATACGGCCATCCAGATGGCAGCCTCCTATGCAGGCACACCGGCGGGGGTCACGGATGGCTCTGCCGCTATTGCCGTCATCGGCGGTGCAGACGGCCCCACGGCGATCTTCGTTACCAGCCGCTACAATGCGCAGGCACTGTGGGGCCTTGCCGTGAAGGTCTTTTCCAATGTACTGGTGATCGTGCTGAACTATGTGTTCAGCAAGCTGATCATCTTTAAAAATCGCAAGTGAGATATTTTCTCCGCCGCAGGCGGAGAAAATATCCAATATAATTTAGGAGGTACGGTTTTATGAAGCGTGGTCTGAAAGGTTTTGCATTTCTGGTCTCCGGTCTGGTGCTGGGCATCATTGGTGCAACGGTCTCTGCAACTGCAATTGCCCTGAGTGCTGTCGGCATGGCAAAGGTGCGCCGTGCCAGCAAGTAAAAAGGAGAAACAAACATGACTCGTGAAGAAATTCTCTCCCATGTCGATCACACCCTGCTGAAGCCGGAGGCCACCTGGCCCCAGATCCAGACCCTGTGTGACGAAGCCATTGCAAACCACACCGCATCCATCTGCATCAACACCTGCTACGTCAGGCAGGCGGTGGAGTATATGGCGGGCCGCATCCCGGTATGCTGCGTGGTGGGCTTCCCTCTGGGTGCCATGGATACCGCCAGCAAGGCGTTTGAAGCCAAGACTGCCATTGAGAATGGTGCCGCCGAGGTGGACATGGTCATCAACATCGGTCGCCTGAAGAACAAGGAGTACGATGCCGTGCGCGAGGACATCCGTGCCGTGAAGCAGGCGGTGGGCGACAAGGTCCTGAAGGTCATCATCGAGACCTGCCTGCTGACCGACGAGGAAAAGGAAAAGATGTGCGATATCGTCTGCGAGGCAGGCGCGGACTACATCAAGACCAGCACCGGCTTCTCCACCGCAGGCGCAAACTTCCACGATGTGGAGCTGATGGTCAAGGGCGTGCATGGCCGCTGCAAGGTCAAGGCTGCCGGCGGCATTTCTACCGTGGAGGACATGGAGACCTTCCTTGCGCTGGGTGCTGACCGTCTGGGCACCTCCCGCGCTGTCAAAATTCTGAACGGCGAGCAGGCAAAGGGCTATTGATTTTTCTGCGAAAAAATGCAATTATAAGTAATATTTCCGCAGAACAGAACCAGAGCGCACGCGAAGGCTGTTCTGGATCGTCTGGTTTTCCCAAGGGCCGCTGCACAAATTGCTGTGCAGCGGCCCTTTTTGATGCCAAGCCTTGCAAGCGGGGCGCGGCAGGGTATATAATACAAATAGATACTGTATAAAACAGGGGCTGTCTGCCTTGTGGGATAAGGCGGGCAGGGGAGGAAATGCAATGAATATACCCGAGATCCTTGTGGCCAATGGCACAGGGGCGGTGCTGGTATGCTTTCTGTTTCTGCTGCGGGTGCGCGGCGAGAGTAAAAACAGTGTTGGAAGTGAGCTGTTCTGCCAGATGCTGGTGGTGACTCTGCTGGCACAGGCGACAGAGACGATCAGCTTTCTGCTGGACGGCGTGCCCGGTGCGGCAAGCCGGTTCTGGCTGTACCTCATGAACACCGTCTGCACCGGCGCTACCGTGAGCGTGGGCTTTGCGTGGTGTTTGTATGTGGACTTCCGGGTCTACCACAGCACCGGACGCCTGCGCAGAAGGCATCTGTTTCTGGGCGCGCCGCTGCTGGCTGTTCTGGCGCTGCTGGCGGCGAACCTTTTCGGCACAGGATGGATCTTTACCATCTCCGCGGACAACGTTTACCATCGCGGTCCGCTGAACAGTTTGCTTTACCTGCTGCTGTTCGGCTATTATGCCGAGAGCGTGTGGCAGGTGCATAAGGCCAAGCGCGATGGCGTTACGGTGGAGTTTTTCTCGGTGTACTACTTTGTGATCACCTGTGCGGTGGGCACGGTGCTGCAGGGTGCGTTCTACGGTATGGCCTTCGGCTGGCTGTCGGTGGCCATCGCCTTTGTGTTTGTGGACAGTCAGCTCCGCAGTCTGCGCAGCTATATCGACGAGCTGTCCGGTCTGTTTGGCCGCAAGTACATGAACTACTGTCTGGAGCGCATCCACGCCACGCAGGAAAAGGATGTTTACGGCATCATGATGGACGTGAACTGCTTCAAGGAGATCAACGACACCTACGGTCATGGTGCGGGCGACCGCGCCATTCAGGAGATCGGTCACATCCTGTCCGGGGCGCTGGTGGCAAACTCGGTAGCTATCCGCATAAGCGGCGATGAGTTCATGGTGCTGATCCGGCACGGCTCGGAGGAAATCCTGAATAAGGTCTGTGCCGCCATCGAGCAGCGGGTGCAGCGCTATAACGCCGCCGCCCCGGCGGGCAGCTTTCAGCTGTCTTTCTCCACCGGTGTGGCAAAGTATGAGGGCGGCAGCGTGGAGAAATTTCTGGTGGAACTGGACGAGCGGATGTATGCGGAAAAGCGCGCCTTCCACGCCGCCCGGAACGGCCATGCCGTACCGGAGCAGGGAAACGCTCCATCAATTTCAGAATAATGTCTAAAAAGAGTGATACTCTTCTTGACAATCTGACGAAGCAATGATAGAATACTGAACGTACCAACTGAATACCGACTTATCAAGAGCGGCTGAGGGGACAGGCCCTGTGAAGCCCGACAACCTGCGCGTGAGCGCAAGGTGCCAAATCCTGCGGGAAACCGAGAGATAAGAGTGCAACGCTCAGAGCTTTCGGGCTCTGGGCGCTTTTATTTTTCGCGCAAAAAAGCTTGAACGGAATGTTGGAGCAAGAAATACACACCCTGCTGTAAAAACTTTAGGAGGCAAAACAAATGGCAAGACACCTGTTTACTTCTGAGTCCGTCACCGAAGGACATCCCGACAAGATCTGCGACCAGATCTCGGATGCCATTCTGGACGAAATTCTGACCCACGACCCCGATGCCCGTGTGGCCTGCGAGACCTGTGCATCCACCGGCCTTGTGCACATCATGGGCGAGATCACCACCAACTGCTATGTGGATTTCCAGAAGGTCGTCCGCGAGGTGGTGGCAGATATCGGCTACACCCGCGCAAAGTTCGGCTTTGATGCCGACACCTGTGCCGTCATCTCCAACATCGACGGCCAGAGCCCCGACATCGCACTGGGCACCAACGATCAGGTGGGCGGTGCAGGCGATCAGGGCATGATGTTCGGCTATGCCTGCGATGAGACCCCGGAGCTGATGCCTATGCCCATCAGTCTGGCTCACAAGCTGGCAAAGCGCCTGACCGAGGTGCGCAAGAACGGCGAGATGGACTATCTGCGTCCGGATGGCAAGAGCCAGGTCACTGTGGAGTACGATGAGAACAACAAGCCCGTGCGTGTGGATGCTGTGGTCATCTCCAGCCAGCACAGCGACAGCGTCAGCATGGAACAGCTGCGCGCTGACGTGATGGAAAAGGTCATCAAGGCCACCATCCCTGCCGAGCTGCTGGACGAGAACACCAAGTATTACATCAACCCCACCGGCCGCTTCGTTGTGGGCGGCCCGCAGGGTGACACCGGCCTGACCGGCCGCAAGATCATCGTGGACACCTACGGCGGCTATGCACGTCACGGCGGCGGTGCCTTCTCCGGCAAGGACCCCAGCAAGGTGGACCGCAGCGCTGCCTATGCGACCCGCTGGGTGGCAAAGAACATTGTGGCTGCAGGTCTGGCCAAGCAGTGCGAAGTGCAGGTGGCCTACGCCATCGGCGTGGCAAAGCCTGTGTCCATCATGGTGGACACCTTCGGCACCGGCACCGTCTCGGATGAGAAGATCGAGCAGGCTGTGGAAAAGGTGTTCGACCTGACCCCCGCCGCCATCATCCGCGAACTCGACCTGCGCAAGCCCATCTACCGCAAGCTGGCCGCATACGGCCACATGGGCCGCGAGGATCTGGGCGTGAAGTGGGAGAACACCGACCGCGTGGATGCCCTGAAGGCTGCGGTCGCTGCCCTGTAAGCGGAACACAAAGCACCTATCGCAATCATATAAAATAAGAAGGCATCTGCAACGATCGCTTCTGAGCTTCTGAAGCTCAGCAAATTTGCTGCAGATGCCTTTGTTTTTGCGGCTCTGCCGGGGAGGGCGAACGAGCGAAAACAGCAGCATCTCCGCTGCCCGGCACACTGCATTTCTATCTCCCGGAAGAGCGATCCCGGGAGACTGCTCAGACAAAGAAAAGTCTTACTTTTCCACGAAAATCAGCCGAAATTTGCGAAATGGCAAAGAATCGGCTGTCTTTTTGTCGAAAACACACATTCTCTTTGAGAAAAAAGAAAAACAGCTGTGCAAGGCGCAGAAAATCCTGACATGAAACAAATTGATATGGCAGAATCGACGAAATGTGATAAAATAAAACTAGATATGCGCTCTTGTGTGCATGATACGGATCGTAAACAGCAATAAGGAGTTATGACTATGTCTATTGAAATTTCCCCGAAGTCGTTCTTTGAGCAGCCCAGCGTGGCAGATATGCGGCTGATCTCCTGCCCCGGTGCAGAGGAACTGACCGGCCTGATCGACAAGCATCTGGTCCGCTGGGCCAAGGCTGCCGGAATTGACAAAGAGACCTTCATTATTCCTTGCGACTGCCCCCGCTTCCAGAGTGGCGATGCCAAGGGTCTGGTGAAGGAGTCGGTGCGCGGCGACGATATCTTCATCGTGGTCGATCCCGGCAACTACAGTGTGACCTACAAGCTGTTCAACTACGAGAACCACATGTCTCCGGACGATCACTTCGCCAACCTGAAGCGCTTGATCCAGGCAGTGGCCGGCAAGGCACACCGTGTGTCGGTCATTATGCCCAGCCTGTACGGCGGCCGTCAGCATCGCCGTGTGGTGCGCGAAAGTCTGGACTGCGCTGTGGCCCTGCAGGAGCTGCAGACCATGGGTGTGCGCAACATCATCACCTTTGATGCTCATGACCCCCGCGTGCAGAACGCTGTGCCGCTGATGAGCTTTGATAACGCAATGCCCACCTATCAGGTGCTGAAGAGCCTGCTGAAGAAGGACCCGGACCTGTCCTTTGATAAGAGCAAGTTTACCGTGGTCAGCCCGGACGAGGGCGCCATGAACCGCAACATGTACTTCTCCAGCGTGCTGGGCTGCAATCTGGGCATGTTCTACAAGCGCCGCGATTACACCCGCGTGGTGAATGGCCGCAACCCCATCGTTGCCCACGAGTATCTGGGCGAGAGCGTGGAAGGCAAGACCGTCTTTATCGCAGACGACATCATTGCTTCCGGCGAGAGCATGCTGGAGGTCGCCAGCAACCTGAAGGAGCGCGGCGCTGCCAACATCATCGCCAACGCCACCTTCCCCCTGTTCACCAGCGGTCTGGAGAAGTTCGACAAGGCTGTGGCCGAGGGCAAGCTGACCTATGTTGTGGGCACCAACCTGACCTACCGGATGCCTGAGCTGCTCACCCGCGACTGGTATGTGGATGTGGATGTTTCCAAGTACGCTGCCTACTTTGTGGTGGCTCTGAACCACGACATGTCTGTTTCCAGCATCATCGATCCGCTGAAGAAGATCGAGAATCTGCTGGCAAGCCGCAAGTAAGTTTAATACGAAAAAAGGCTCTGCATCCTTGCGATGCAGAGCCTTTTTCGTATCACAAATCAAATAAAACGATCATAATTCGTCTCCATGGCTGCGCAGATACCGAACCAGCATGGGCAGCTCGTAGAGCAGCATGACGACCCAGCCCACCGCATAGCTGTAAGGCAGAGCTTCGATCTCCATTTTCCACACCAGCACGAACACCGCAGCTGCCGCCACACGGAACACCATGTTGAAGGTGCTGGACACCAGCGTGACCTTCAGATCGCCAATGCCGCGGAAGAAGCCCTGAATGCCATTGGTGGCTGCGGGCATCAGGTAGAACAGGGAAACCGTGCGCAGGAAGCGCACGCCCAGATGGACGACCTCCGGGTCGGTGACGAACAGCTTCATGATAAAGGGCGCACCGGAAAAGCATACAACGGCGATCAGAACGCCGTAAGCGGCCTCGATGCGCATACCGCAGTGGAAGCCCTGCTTCACACGGTCGTGCTTGCCGGCACCCCGGTTCTGCGCCATGAGGGTGGTCATGGCGTGGCCGATGTTCTGCTGCGGGGTATAGGCAAAGTCGTCAATGCGGGAAGCAGCGGTAAAGGCGGCCATGGCGTTGACACCCATGGTGTTCACGATGGCCTGCACCGCGATCTTGCCAAGCTGCACGGTGGCTTGCTGCATGGCGCTGGCCCAGCCGTAGCTGACCGTTTTGCGCAGCAGCTTGCCGTCAAACACCAGCCAACGCCTGCCCAGCTGCAGGATGGGCACCTTCCAGCGGATGTACAGTACGCACAGCACGCAGCACAGTGCTTCGCTGACCACGGTGGAAAGGGCGCAGCCGTTGCTGCCCCAGTTCAGCACCTGCACAAAGAACAGGTCGCCGCCGATGTTCAGCACAGAGCTGATCATCAGGAAATACAGGGCACTCTTGCTGTCGCCCAGTGCACGCATGGTGGCGGCAAGGAAGTTATAGAAGAAGGTGAAGATCAGGCCTGCAAACACGATGCGCAGGTAGCTGACCGCAATGGGCAGGATATCGGCGGGCACCTGCATCAGCTGCAGCAGGGGCGTGGCCAGAATGACGCACAGCGCCGAGAATGCCAGCGAGAACACGGTGCCTGCAATGGCGGTGGTGGACACCTGACGCTCCATCAGCTGGGTATTACCGGCACCGAATGCGGTACTGACAAGAATGCCGGCACCCAGACACATGCCGTTGATAAACAGGATGGCCAGAGTCATGAGCGGGTTGGAGGTGCCGACGGCGGCAAGAGCTTCCTCGCCCACGAACTTGCCCACGATGATGCTGTCGGCGGCGTTGTAGGTGAGCTGGAACAGGTTGCCAAGTACCAGCGGAATAGTAAAACGGATCAGGAGCGGTGTAATGGCTCCCTTTGTCATGTCGTTTGTCATGGGAACTCTATGATTTCTCCTTATAACGTATTTACGATCTGCCGTCCGGGCAGGATGGCAAGGGCAGAGCGGCTGGCACCTACATGGATGAGCTGTGCGGCCGCCTGCAAAACGGCACCGGATGCCACCGAAGCCGGGATGGCATCGGTGCGCAGCACCTTTTGCGCGGCCCGCTGCGCATCGGTGGTGTTCACCGCCACCACGTTGTCCACCACATAGGCGTTGAAGTTTTCCGGCACAAAGCCGTAGCCCAAATCACTGATGCCGTGGGGGCCGGTCAGGCCGCCGCCCAGCGCCTGCGATTCGTAAGGCTCCACGGCGGCGATGCGCACATCGTTCGTCCATGCCTTGATGGTCTCGCCTACGCCGGTCACGGTGCCGCCACTGCCCACGCCGATCACGATAGCGTCCACAGCGCTTTTGCCCTCCCGCGCGATGCTCTGCACAATGGCAGGGCCGGTAACGCGGCGGTGGTACTCCGGGTTATCATCGTTGGCAAAGCCAGTCCATGTAGTCCCAGCCGTTGGCGGCGGCGGTCTGTGCCGCCAGACGGCGGGCACCGTTCACACCGCTGCGGGCCGGGCTGTGGCGGATCTGCGCACCCAGCCGCAGCAGGGTCTCCTGCCGCAGGGCGGGGGCATCCTCCGGCATCACCAGAACCACCGGGTGACCGGCGGTCAGGCCCGCCAGCGTGAGCGCAGCGGCAAACGGGCCGGAGGCCGCTTCAATGATGGGCTGACCGGAGATCAGCTTCTTTTTTTCAATGGCAAGGGCCAGCATCCCTTCGGCAAGGCCGTCCCGGGCCGTGCCGGTGGGGCCTGCAAAGTCCAGATAGGCATACAGCCGTCCCTTCAGCCCGCAGGCGGCAGCATAGCCGCGCAGCTCCACGATGGGGCAGGCGCTGAGCGTCTGGTAAAAATTGGGGTAGATCGGCACGAAGACCCTCCTTTCATGGGATACAACAATATTATCCTAACGCAAAAGGACTGCGCGCGTCAAGATGCGTTTTAGCAAAAACGGCGAATTTTTGGCGGATTTTCTGGAAAAATCTCCGAAAGGCTCTTGACAGGATGCGGTGCATCTGCTATACTTCATCCGTAAAGCAAATGAACTTTACATCACTTCTCGAAAGTACAGGCACAAAACCGGGGGATCAGAGGATGGCAAAAGATCTGGAAATGGGCTATCTGCTGGACTTTTACGGTGAGGTGCTCACCGAGAAACAGCGCGAAATGCTGCGCCAGTATTACAACGATGACCTTTCGCTGAGCGAGATCGGCGAGAACTTCGGCATCACCCGTCAGGGTGCGCGGGATGCCATCAAGCATGGCGAGAACGCGCTGAAGGAGCTGGAGGAAAAGGTCGGCTTTGCGGCGCGTTACCGCCGCGTGCAGCAGAAGCTGGAAGAGCTGGAGCAAATGGTGATCGATGCACGGTTCGAGTGCACCGGCCCGCAGGGCCTGACCACCACCGAGTACGAACACCAGCTGACCAAAATGTTAAAGCTCATCCGCTCCATCGACGAAGCAAACGAGAGCTGAAACCTGTGAAAGGAGCACCGTACAATGGCATTTGAATCCCTTACCGACCGCCTTGCCGGTGTGTTCAAAAAGCTGCGCGGTCACGGCAAGCTGACCGAGGCAGATATCAAGGCCGCGATGCGTGAGGTGCGCATGGCCCTGCTGGAAGCCGATGTCAACTACAAGGTTGCCAAGGACTTCTGTGCAAAGGTGTCCGAGCGCGCCATGGGTCAGGAGGTCATGGAAAGCCTGACCCCGGCACAGCAGGTGGTCAAGATCGTCAACGAAGAGCTGGTTGCCCTGATGGGCGGCAGCGAGGCGGCCCGCCTGAACATCAAGAACAAGGGCCAGACGATCATCATGCTCTGCGGCCTGCAGGGCAACGGTAAAACCACCCACGCCGCAAAGCTGGCAAAGTACTTTATCAAACAGGGCCGCCGCCCTATGCTGGTGGCCTGCGATATTTACCGCCCTGCGGCCATCGATCAGCTGCAGGTGGTGGGCAAACAGGCGGGCGCACCGGTGTTCACGCTGCCGGGCGCAAAGCCGCCGGAAATTGCAAAGAAGGCGCTGGCACACGCCAAGGATTACGGCAATGACATCGTGATCCTGGATACCGCCGGTCGTCTGCAGATCGACGATGTGCTCATGCAGGAGCTGGTGGACATCAAGGAAGCCGTTCCTGTGGACGAGACCCTGCTGGTGGTGGACGCCATGGCCGGTCAGGACGCTGTGAACGTTGCCAAGACCTTCAACGAGAAGGTGAGCATCGACGGCATCATCCTCACCAAGACCGACGGCGATACCCGCGGCGGTGCGGCACTTTCGGTGCTGGCCGTTACCGGCAAGCCCATCAAGTTCCAGGGCACCGGCGAAAAGCTGGACGATCTGGATGTGTTCCATCCCGACCGCATGGCAAGCCGCATCCTTGGCATGGGCGATGTGCTGAGCCTGATCGAGCGCGCGCAGGAGACGGCCGACGAAAAGGCTGCCGAAGAGACCGCCAAGCGGATGATGGAGAACAAGTTCGACATGAATGACATGCTGGACCAGTTCGCACAGATCCGCAAGATGGGCGGTGCAGGCGCGATGCTGAGCATGCTGCCCGGCGGCAGCGGCATCGATCCCAGTCAGGTCGATGAAAAGGCGTTCGACCGCATCGAGGCCATGATCTATTCCATGACCAAGGAAGAACGCGAGAAGCCCTCCATCATCAACCCAAAGCGCAAGCGCCGCATTGCAGCAGGCAGCGGTACCACCGTGGCCGACGTGAACAAGCTGCTCAAGCAGTTTGAGATGATGCAGAAGATGATGAAGCAGTTCAAGAAAAGCCCCAAGGGCTTTGCCCGCCGCCTGGGCGGCATGATGGGCAACCCCAATGCCTTCCGCGGACTGAAATAATTTTTGTGATACAACCCCCTTGCGGGTTTGTACAATATAATCAACATGCGCCCGCAAGGGCCGCACAAAACAATTTTTGGAGGATATTTACCATGGCAGTTAAGATTCGTCTGCGCCGCGTTGGCGCCAAGAAGGCTCCCTTCTATCGTGTTGTTGTTGCTGACAGCCGCTTCCCCCGTGACGGCCGTTTCATCGAAGAGATCGGCACCTACGATCCCAACAAGGAGCCTTCCGAGATCAAGATCGACGCTGAGAAGGCAAAGCAGTGGATCGCCAACGGCGCACAGCCCACTGATACCGTTCGCGTCCTGCTGAAGAAGTCCAACGTTCTGTAAGTAGGGAGGGCTGACTCATGCAGGAGCTGTTGCTGGCAGTTGCCCGCGGTCTCGTGGAGGATAAGGAAGCCGTTAAGGTCACGGTGGACGAGCCTCGCGAGGACGGCACCATCGTCTACCACCTGAGCGTGGCAGAGGGAGATATGGGCCGTGTCATCGGCAAGCAGGGCCGGATCGCAAAAGCCATTCGTGTGGTGATGCGCGCGGCTGCTGTGCGGGTCGATGAAAAGGTCCTTGTTGAGATCGACTGAGCACCCTACAGGCCCTTTGCCCTTGCGGCAAGGGGCCTTTTTGATTATAGGAGCAAGATTATGCAGCAATATCTGGAAGCGGGCAAGGTCGTGACCACCCACGGCGTGCGCGGCGAAATGAAGCTGGAGCTTTGGTGTGACGGCGTCAACTTTCTGAAAAAGGTGGGCAGGCTGTACCCCTCGGCACAGGGCGGCAGGGCCTATAAGATCGTGTCCATCCGCGCACAGGGCCAGATGGCTCTGCTGCAGCTGGAAGGCGTGGACGATATGGATGCTGCCCGTGCGCTGCGGGGGCAGGTGTTCTACTTTGACCGTAATGATGCCACCCTGCCCGCAGGCCGCTGGTATGTGGCCGACCTGATCGGGTGCGAAGTGCGGGATGCCGACACCGGCAGGGTGTACGGCGTTGTGACCAGCGTGGATCACCCCGGTGCACAGGATATCTACACCGTCAAAGCACCGAACGGCAAGGAATACATGTTCCCGGGCGTGGATGCTTTTCTGAAAGAGCGCAACCCGCCGGAGGGCTATCTCCTCGTCACCCCCATTCCGGGCCTGCTGGACGATGACTTTGACAGCGAACGGGAGGAAGAGTGAGCCATGGGAATGCGTGTGGACATCGTGACCCTGTTCCCGGAAATGTGCCAGCAGGTGCTGGATGCCAGCATCATCGGGCGCGCGGCAAAGAAGGGCTTTATTGAGACCCACTGCCACCAGATCCGGGACTACACCCTGAACAAACAGAAGCAGACCGACGATTACCCCTACGGCGGCGGCTGCGGCATGGTGCTGTACGCTCAGCCCATCGCAGACTGCCTGCGTGCTGTGCAGCAGGAAGTAGCTTCACAGGGCCGTCCGGCCCCGCATATCGTGTTCCTGACGGCAGGCGGCCAGCGCTACACCGAGGAACACGCAAAGCGGCTGGCCCAGTACGATAACCTGACACTGGTATGCGGCCACTATGAGGGCATCGACGAGCGTGTGATCGATGCTTTTGCGGATGAAGAAATCTCCATCGGTGACTACATCCTCACCGGCGGCGAGTTGGCCAGCCTTGTGGTGGCGGACAGTGTGCTGCGCCTGAAGCCCGGCGTGCTGGCTGAGCAGAAGGGCTACGAGGAAGAAAGCTACTGGGACGGCCTGCTGGAGTATCCCCAATACACCCGTCCCGAGGTGTGGGAAGGCCGCGCCGTGCCGCAGGTGCTGCTGGGCGGCGACCACCAGAAGATCGATGCATGGCGCGGGGAACAGAGCCGGGAGCGCACCCGCCTGCGCCGCCCGGAGCTGTACGAGAAGTGGTGTGAGACCCACCCTGTGACTGAGCTGCCCAAGTGGAAGCGCGGCGAGAACATGCGCCTTGTCAAGACCGACGAGCAGTTTGCTGCTGCCGCCCGCATCTTTGTGGAGGGCCGCCGCACCACCTGTGCCGAGAACTGGACCCCGGAATACTGTGCCAGCCTCAACGAGGAAGAATATCTTTTGCAGCTGCGGCAGGAAAAGGCCGCAGGCTGGGTGTGCTACCTGCACACCACCAAGGATGTGCCGGACGGCATCGTGAGCATCAACCACAAGGTGGGGCACATCGAACATCTGTTCGTCACTGAAAAAGCCCGCGGCAGGGGCATTGGCATGAAGATGCTGGACTTTGCCCGCAAAAAGCTCAGCGAGCACGAGCACCCGGTGCTGAGCGTGCTGAACACCAACACCCGCGCCATAGCGCTTTACACCCGCATGGGCTGGAAGCTGACCAGCGGCACCGAGCTGGAGTTCACGCCGGAGCAATATCCGGCTGTGGTGAAAAAGTGTGCGCTGGTCTGGATGCGGTACGAGGGCAGCGCACAGAAGTAACTCCGGGCGGCAGCTGCAGGTGCATCGGACAGCGAAAAAGGCACGAAAATGGATACTCGGGCCAGAGGGTATGGTGCTGGAAACGCACAAAAACAGCCGAGATATTGCCCGATGGTCGAAAAAATGTTGAAAACTTTTGTATCTACCCTCTAACCTTCGGGGAATAATTTTATTATCTTTGTATAAATAATGAAAAATGGGCCGCTTTTCATTGGAGAAACCGCCAAAAATGCGCCGGGGGGCTGTACAACCGTTTCGACTTGCGCTAAAATAATCGTAACGCAACAGGCACAGGATACAGATTCTATACCCAAAACGATATTAGATAGGAGCGCTTTACTATGTACGTGAAAGAAGTTACCGTTGAAAATCAGGTTGGTCTGCACGCTCGTCCGGCTACCTTCTTCATCCAGAAGGCTAACGAGTTCAAGTCTTCCATCTGGGTCGAGAAGGAAGAACGCCGCGTGAACGCAAAGAGCCTGCTGGGCGTTCTGTCTCTGGGCATCGTGGGCGGTACCACCATCCGCATCATCGCTGACGGCGCTGATGAGCAGGCTGCTGTTGACGGCCTGATCAAGCTGGTGGAGTCCGGTTTTGCTGAGTAATTTGTGTCTATAAATGGAGCGGCGGGGGAACCTGCCGCTTTTTGTTTTTCAAGGAGAATCCATGACCAAAGCTGAACTGTATCAGAAAGCCTGTATGCTGCCGCTGCTGCCCGGCGTTTATATCATCCGGGATAAGACGGACACCATCATTTATATCGGCAAGGCAAAGCGGCTGCGCATCCGGGTGAGCCAGTACTTCCGCGAGGGCGTGCCCCATGACAACAAGGTCAGCCAGATGATCGCCCATGCCTATGCCTTTGACGTGATCGTCTGCCAGAGCGAGTTTGAAGCGCTGGTGCTGGAAGCCAGCCAGATCAAGGCCCACACGCCGAAGTATAACATCCTGCTCAAGGATGATAAAGGCTACAGCTATATCAAGGTGACAAAGGAGCCATGGCCCAGGCTCTCCTTCGTGCTGCAAAAGGAGGAGGACGATGCCGAGTATATCGGCCCCTATACCTCCAGCTTTGCGGCGCGGCAGATGGCAGAAACGGCCATGGATGCCTTTCTGCTGCCAAGGTGCAATAAGCGCTTCCCGCAGGAGATCGGCAAAGGACGCCCCTGCCTGAATGCGCACATCGGCAAGTGCATGGCAGTGTGCAGCGGCAGGATCAGCTGCGAAAACTACAATCAGGCCGTCAAGAGCGCCGTGCACCTGATCCGCTACGGCAAAAAGGACATCCTGAAGATCCTCAACGAGCGGATGCAGGAGGCCTCGGACCGGCTGGAATTTGAGACGGCGGCGCTGCTGCGGGACCAGATCGCAGCCATCACCAAGGTGAGCGCCGGGCAGAAGGTCATTGTGGACCCGGATGTGGAGATGGACGTGGTGGCGCTGGCAGGCACGCCGGACAGCGTGTGTGCGGCGGTGCTGCGCTTCCGGGACGGACGGCTGACCGATAAGCGGGAGTTTTTGTTCCACGACACCTCGGACATTGCCGCCGTGCGGGAGGAATTTCTGCCCCGGTATTATCTGGATGACGAACAGATCCCCAAGATCATTGCGGTGGACGAGCTGCCGCCGGACAGCGACGCTTTGCAGCAGGCGCTGAACGAAAAGCGCGGCAGTGAGGTGCAGCTGTATGTGCCCCAGCGCGGCGATAAGGCCCATCTGGTGGAGATGGCCCACACCAACGCGGTAGAGCGTCTTGCCCGGGAGAGCGGCCGCTATGCCCGGGAGGAAAAGCTGCTGGACGAGCTGGCGCAGGTGCTGGGCCTTGCAAAGCCGCCCCGGGCCATTGAGAGCTACGACATCTCCAACTGGGGCGATGGCTCCAGCGTGTGCGGCATGGTCACCTTCAGGGATGGCAAGCCCTATAAGGCGGGCTACCGCAGATTCAAAATGAAGACGGTGGCGGGCACTGACGACTATGCATCACTGGCAGAGACCGTCTCCCGACGGGCGGCAGAGTATGAAAAGTACGCAGAGCTTGCCAAAAAGGGAGAGCCCTGCAGCAACTGGTTCGGGCAGAAGCCGGATCTGCTTTTGATGGACGGCGGCAGGGGGCAGGTGAGCGCGGCAAAAGATGCACTGGCCGGGACTGCCCTTGCGGATGTGCCGCTCTACGGCATGGTGAAGGACGACCACCACCGCACCCGCGCCATTGTGGACAGCGAGGGGCGGGAAATTGCCATCAACATGAACCGGGGCACCTTTACCTTCATCACGGCCATTCAGGACGAGACCCATCGCTTTGCCAATGCCTACCGCAAGCAGCAGATGAAGCAGAAGAGCTATTCCTCCACCCTGACCGAGATCCCCGGCATCGGCCCCAAAACGGCCAAGGCGCTGATGGCCCAGTTCAAGAGCGTGACCGCCGTGAAGAAAGCCACGCCTGACCAGCTGGAAAACACCCCCGGCGTGGGCAAACAGACGGCACAGACCATCTACGAGTATTTTCACGCATAAAACCCTCTCAGTCATCGCTGCGCGATGCCAGCTCTCCCGAAAGGGAGAGCTTTTTGCATTCAAATGCAATGAATGTGCAGAGCTGAAGAAAACGCGTTTGATGCATTTGCCAGTTACGGCCCTTCCCGTGAAAAGGCAAACCCCGGCAGACCGCAGTCTGCCGGGGTTTGCAATATTAAAATAAATATTCCGCTGAAAATGCCCAGAGCAAAGCGGAGGGCATTCAAATGATTCAGTTCTCCGCAGAAATATCCTGACCGAAATACTTCTCGCTCAGCTCCTTCAGGGTGCCGTCAGCACGCAGATCATCGATGGCGGTGTTGATGGCATCCAGCAGGGTGGCGCTGGCATCGCCTTTGCGCAGAGGAATGGCAACGTGGGAGGCATCCTCGGTCTGGGCCACCAGCTTGAAATCTGCGTCCGGGTGGACGTTCAGGTAGTCGTAGAAGGAAACATCGGCGTTCAGGGTGGCGTCGATGCGGCCTGCGGTGAGCAGCTGGATGGTCTCTTCCAGCGTGTCGATGCCCTGTACGGTGGCACCATAGCTCTCGGCCAGTTCCATGTAGGTGGAAGCAAGGCTGTTGGCGGTGGTCTTGCCCTTCAGGTCCTCAAAGCTGGTGATCTCGTCGTTATCCTTGCGGACGGCAAGGGCAGTGTGGATGTAGCCGTAGGGCTCGGTGAAATCATAGGTCTTGGCGCGCTCGTCGGTCACTTCCACGCCGTTGCACACGATGTCGTAGCGGCCTGCGTCCAGACCGGCAAACAGGCTGTCCCAGTCGCTTTCCACGTACTCCGGCTCCACGCCCAGCTTTTCGGCAATGGCGCGGGAGACTTCCACATCGTAGCCCACCAGAGTATCGGATTCGTCGTGGTAGCTCCAGGGCTGCCATGCGCCTTCCAGTGCAACGATCAGCTTGCCGCTGGACTGGATGTTGGACAGCTGGTCGCCGGCAGCAGGAGCCACAGAGGCGGCCGTGCCGGAAGCAGCGGTGCTGCCGGAAGAATTGGAGCAGCCAGCCAGAGTCAGCACGCCGGCAGCGGCCATAACGCTCATAAGAGAAATAAAGGTTCTGCGTTTCATAGTTGGATTCCCTTTCCTCTATAAAAATATTTGTGAAATAAACTCCTTCAGGCAAAGAGGGAGACTTTCTGGTTTTGCCAAAGGCCCCATCCCGGAGGGGGCTGTCTGCGAAGCAGACTGGGGGAGTTGGTTAAACTTTACTCGGTGTGAGCGATCTTCCGCAAAAATTCGCGGGTGCGCTCCTCTTTGGGGTTGGCGAAAAACTCATGCGAGGGAGCCTGCTCCACTACCACGCCGTTCTCCATGAAAACGGTCTTGGAGGAAACATTGCGGGCGAAGCCCATCTCGTGGGTAACCACCAGCATGGTCATGCCCTCTTCGGCCAGCTGCCGCATCACGGCCAGCACTTCGCCAGTCAGCTCCGGGTCAAGGGCCGAAGTCGGCTCGTCAAAATAGATGATCTCCGGGTCAGATGCCAGCGCACGGGCAATGGCCACGCGCTGCTGCTGGCCGCCGGAAAGCTGGCGCGGATAGTAGTCGGCTCGGTCGGCAAGGCCCACCTTTTCCAGCATCTTCATGCCAACGGCATCCGCCTGCTCTTTGGGCATTTTGCGGGCAATGATGAGGCCCTCGGTCACGTTCTGCAGGGCAGTCTTGTTGCGGAACAGATTGTAGCTCTGGAACACAAAGGCCGTCTTTTTGCGCAGCCGGGCAATGTCGGTGCGGCTGGCCTGGGCAAGGTCGAACGTCTCACCGTCAAAGGTGAGCTGGCCTGCGTCGGCAGTCTCCAGAAAGTTCAGACAGCGCAGCAGGGTGGTCTTGCCGGAGCCGGAGGGGCCGAGGATGGCCACCACATCGCCCTTTTCCACGGTCAGGTCCACGCCGCGCAGCACCTGCAGCTCGCTGGTCACTTTGCGTGCACCGGGCCGGTGGAAGATGCCTGCCTGCAGGCGGGGCTTTGTGTAGGCGAAAAAGGACTTGTGGACGTTTTTGATCTCTAGCATGGACATGGTTGCCACACTCCTTTCTTACTGGAAGCCGTGGGCGTTGAGCCGACGCTCCAGCAGTGCCTGCAGCTTGGTGATGACCGTGCAGAACAGCAGATACACCACGGCCACCTCACAGTAGATGGGCAGGAAGATGTAGGTGCGGGCGGCCACGCGCTGACCGGCCATGAACAGCTCGGCTACTGTGATATTGGACGCCAGCGAGGTGTCCTTGATCATGCCGATGAGCGAGTTGGAGAGGGCGGGCACTGCGGTGCGCAGGGCCTGCGGCAGCACGATGCGGCGCATGATCTGCCACCAGCTCATGCCCACGCAGTAACCGGCTTCCAGCTGGCCCTGCGGCACGCTTTCCAGTGCGCCGCGCATGGTCTCGGCACAGTAGGCACCCTCGTTGAAGGCAAAGGCGATGACCGCAGCAGGGAAAGCGTCCAGCATGATGCCCACGCTGGGCAGACCATAAAAGATGATGAACAGCTGCACCAGCAGCGGCGTGCCGCGGATGACCCAGATGTAGAACCGTGCGATCTGCCGCAGCACCGGCACATTGGCGTACTGCACCAGCGCAACGGCCACGGCAATAATCATGGCAAAAAAGAAGGAGACCAGCGTGAGCGGGATGGTCATGGTAAGGCCTGCCGTAAGGATACGGGGCAGGGCCTCCGCCAGCACGCTGACCGTACGGTTGGAAAGAAATGCTTCAAACATGAAAAATGTTCCCTCAGAACGGTATTCAAATACTTTGTAAATCGTAAGAACAAAGGTATTATAAGGCTTGGAGTGCGCTTGAAGTCAAGGGCTTTTTCTAAAATTCCTACAAAACCTACCAGAATACTATAGCATGAATCCGGATGGAGTGCAAACGGTTTGCTCAAAACGCGTGATGTGTACAAAAACGGACGACCCATCTGGAAAACTTTGTGCAATGCGGCAAGCGGTTGACGGCGCACCGGCTTTCGTGTACAATGAACATAACAACGCGCACCGGGCTTGGCCCGGCACAGGCGCAAATTCACCGCAGAGGGTGCAGTGCCCTTTGCGCGGTGCAGACACGGAGGACACGAACGTGACGAAGAAAAAAATTGGCGTTCTGGGTGCAGGTACCTGGGGCATGGCTCTGGCACGGATGCTGTGTGTCAGCGGCAATGATGTGCAGGTGTGGTCGGCGCTTCCGGCTGAGGTGGAGAACCTTTCCGCTACGCGGGTGCACCCCAATCTGCCGGGCATGAAGATCCCGGAAGAGCTGCAGTTTACCAAGAGCATTGAGGAAGTGTGCACCGGCAAGGATGTGCTGCTGTTTGCAGTGCCGTCGGTATTTGTGCGCTCCACCACGGCAAAGGCCCGGCCTTACATCCCGGACGGCCAGATCCTTGTGGACGTTGCAAAGGGCATGGAGCCGGACACCTTATATACCATGACCGAGGTCATCGCCGACGAGCTGAACCGTGAGGGCGGCCCCAAAGGGGTAAAGCTGGTAGCGCTCTCCGGCCCGACCCATGCGGAAGAGGTGGCGCTGGACATGCCCACCACCATCGTTTCGGCCTGCCCGGATGAAGCCGCTGCCGAGTATGTGCAGGATGTGTTCAGCAACACCTGTATGCGTGTGTACACCAACGCCGACATCAAGGGCGTGGAGCTGAGCGGCGCGCTGAAGAATGTGATTGCGCTGGGTGTTGGCATCTCCACCGGCCTTGGCTACGGCGACAACGCCCGCGCAGCCCTCATCACCCGCGGCATTGCCGAGATCGCCCGGCTGGGCGTGGCCATGGGCTGCAACATCCACACCTTTGCGGGTCTGGCCGGTATCGGCGACCTGATCGTGACGGCGACCAGTATGCACAGCCGCAACAATCGTGCGGGCATTCTGATCGGCAAGGGCAAAAGCCCGGAGCAGGCAGTCAAAGAAGTCGGCATGGTGGTGGAGGGCATCAATGCACTGCCTGCCGCCATGGAGCTGGCCGCAAAGTACAATGTGGAAATGCCCATTGTGCAGACGGTGAATGCCATCGTGAAGGAGGGCATGAGCGCCAGCGACGCGCTGCGCACCCTGATGGACCGCAACCGGAAGAACGAGATGCCGCAGGGCTACGAAAAAGTCTGAATTTTAAGGGAGAAGGCACAGCTGTCTGCAGATGGCTGTGCCTTTTTTGCTGCGCGGCCTGCCCACTGGCCGAAAACACAAAATAATTCAAATTTTTTACCAAAATCAGACGTAAAAGGGTAGAAGGTCGGAAAACTTTCTGCTATACTGAAACAGAACGCAAAAACCGGGGGACGTTTTGTGCACCCTGTCGGAGAGAAAGAGAGGAATCTGCCATGCCGTCAACTTATGCGCACCGCCGCTTTGGCACCAATGTGCTGGAACATCTGCCGGATGAACTGCGTGCTCAGCTGGAACAGAACCGTGAGCTTTATGATATCGGCCTGCACGGGCCGGACCTGCTGTTTTATTACCATGCTGCCAAGTCCAACCCGGTGGGTGCATTGGGCAACGCCATGCACGAGGAGCCGGGGCGGGTCTTTTTTGACCGGGCGCGCAGGGTGGTGCACTGCGAGGCGGACCGGGATGCTGCGCTGGCCTATGCACTGGGTTTTGTGTGCCACTTTGCGCTGGACAGCACCTGCCACCCGTATGTGGAGCAGTTCACCCGGGAAAGCGGCGTGACCCACTGCGAGATCGAGACCGAGTTTGACAACATGCTGCTGCGCCGGGACGGATACGACCCGCTGAAGTTTTTCACAGCCAGCCATATCCACCCGTCGGAACAGAATGCAAAGGCGATCGCGCCCTTTTACGAGGGCATCTCGGAGCAGGTGGCGCTGGACTCGCTCAAGGGCATGATCTCAGTGCACAGGCTGCTGCAGGCATCCAATCCTGTCAAGCGCTGGGTGGTGCTGACCGGCATGAAGGTGGTGGGCAAATACGACATGCTGCACGGCCTTGTGGCAGATCCGCAGCCGAACCCGAAGTGCGTGGAGAGCGGCAAGCGGCTGGAAGAACTGTATGCGCAGGCGCTTCCGCTGGCAGAAACGCTGATCCTGGAATTTGTGGCAAAGCTGGATACCGATGAGCCGCTGGATAAGGCCTACGACCATACATTTGGGGAGTTCTGAGCAAGTTGATGCAGCCCAGCAGGGAAAGATGCTGTTTCCCGCTACGACCCTTTTGGTGAAAATGTGTTTGGAGCGCTCCGCAGAGCGCGACAAACACGAAAATAAAAACAAAATTTCCGCTGTAGATGGCCAAAGCGAATGCGGCGGCCATTTTAAATGGTGAAATCTAAAAAGAGGGGGCACCGCCCGGCGGTGCGAGAGGAAACAAGATGAAACATGAAAAATTCAAGGTGACCCCGCTGGAGCGGTCATGGATCCTGTACGATGTGGGCAACTCGGCCTTTGTGCTGATGATCGCCACACTGGTGCCCATTTTCTTTAATGCGCTGGCCGAGGCCGGGGGATTGAGTCCGGTGAACTATCTGGCCTACTGGGGCTATGCAAGCTCGGTGGTCACGGTGATCACGGCAGTGCTGGGGCCGATTTTGGGCACGCTGGCCGATACCAGAGGCTTTAAAAAGCCCATCTTCATGCTCTGCCTGTTCGTGGGCGTGGCAGGCTGCTGTGCTATGGGCCTTGCCACTACATGGCTGCCGTTCCTGATCATCTTCATCCTTGCAAAGATCGGCTTTTCGGGCAGTCTGGTGTTCTACGATTCCATGCTGGGCGATGTGACCACCCCGGAACGCATGGATGTTGTGTCTTCGCAGGGCTATGCATGGGGCTACATTGGCAGCTGCGTGCCCTTTGTGGTGTGTCTGGCGCTGGTGCTGGGCAGCGGGGCCATCGGCCTGAGCCAGATGACCGCCCTTTCCGTGGCGCTGCTCATCACCGCTGTGTGGTGGCTGGGCACCACCCTGCCGCTGCTGCGGAGCTATAAGCAGATCAACTATGTGGAGGTAGAGCAGCACGCCATCCGGCAGAGCTTTGTGCGCATCGGCCACACCCTCAAGCATCTGCGCGAGGATAAGCAGGTGTTCTGGTTCCTGCTGGCCTTCTTCTGCTACATCGACGGCGTGTATACCATCATCGATATGGCCACCGCCTACGGCACGGCACTGGGGCTGGAGACCACCGGCCTTTTGCTTGCCTTGCTGGTAACGCAGATCGTGGCCTTCCCTTCGGCGCTGATCTTTGGTCGTCTAAGCGCAAAATATCCGTCCAGCCAGCTTATCCCGGTCTGCATCGCGGCCTACACCGGCATTGCGGTGTTTGCCTTCTTCCTGACCAGCCAGTGGCAGTTCTGGATACTGGCCGTGCTGGTGGGCATGTTCCAGGGCGGCGTGCAGGCACTGAGCCGCAGCCACTTTGCCAAGATCATCCCGGCTGAAAAATCCGGCGAATACTTTGGCCTGTTCGACATCTGCGGCAAGGGCGCGTCCTTCCTTGGCACCATGATCGTGAGCGTGGGCAGCCAGCTGACCGGCAGCGCCAATGTTGGCATTGGGATGCTGGCGCTGCTGTTTGCAGTGGGCTTTGTGCTGTTCCGGGTGTCCTGCCGGACTGAGGGCGCAAAACAGGTGTAAAAAATACGATTTAAAATTGCCGACGCTTTCGCGTTGGCAATATCAGAGGAAATATTATTTTATAATTTTGCAAACAAGCCAGCCCTGCGGGGCCGGCTTGTTTCCTTTTTCACGGGAAGGGCACAATGGCAAACGACATATTGTTGCCATTACGCAGTAAAGATGCAGTTTTCGGCAGCGACTCTATTCGTGAAAGTGCGTTTGGAGCGGCCCGCAGGCCGCGACAAATGCGAAATAAAAATAAAATTTCCGCTGAATATGGCCAGAGTGTAACGGAGGCCATTTTAAATTGTCCTTCTGGTTATTATTAACAAACCGGTAATTGTGTTTTTTGCCCTCGAATGATACAATAGTGTCAAACGATTTCAAAACCACAAAGGAGAAAACGAAATGGAACGATTTCCCGGTTATACCCTCGTGCGTACCGAGGACTGCCCTGAACAGCACGGAACCCTGACCGTGCTTACCCACGATGTGAGCGGTGCCACGGTGCTGCTGGTGGAAAATGAGGATTCCAACAAGGCGTTTGGCATCGGCTTTGGCACCTTCCCGTCCGATGACACCGGCGTGTTCCACATTCTGGAGCACTCGGTGCTGGCAGGCAGCGAAAAATACCCGGTGACCTCGCCGTTCTTGCAGCTGCTCAAAAGCAGTATGGCATCTTTCCTGAATGCGATGACCTTCCCGGATAAGACGGTCTACCCGTTCGCTACGCCCAATGAGACCGACTTCAAAAACCTGATGGATGTCTACCTGAACGCGGTGTTCTGCCCGCTGGCCATGGTGGACAAGAGCGTGTTTGAGCAGGAGGGCTGGCACCGCAGTGCCGACGGTACCGTGAGCGGAGTGGTGTACAACGAGATGCAGGGCGCTCTGGCTGCACCGGATGCTCAGCTGGAAAATGCACTGGAACGGGCCATGTTCCCGGATACGGCCTACGGCTTTGTTTCCGGCGGCGACCCGGCCAGCATCCCGGCGCTGACCTATGAAAAGTATAAGCGGGTATATCACCGCCACTACAGCGCCGACAACTGCTGCATTACCCTCTATGGCAAAATGGATATGGCTGAAAAGCTGGAACTGCTGGACAGGGATTATCTTTCAAAAATGCCCAAGGGCACCAGCCGTCCGCAGCTGACCATGCAGCACGAGCAGGCGGGTGCCTGCGTGGAACTGCCCTACTATACCGAAAACCCGGAGCCGGACGAGGTGCAGTGTGCTCTGGCATGGTACACCGGTGCCTTTGCAGACCGGGAGCGGCAGCTGGGCGTGGAGATCCTGCTGGATGCCCTGCTTGGCACCAATAACTCCCCGCTGAAGGCGGCGCTGCTGGCCGAAAAGCTGGGCGCAGATATTGACATTGGCTTTGACGACAGCACCCTGCAGCCGGTGCTGGAACTGGTGCTGCGCGGTGCCACCGAGGAGAGCGCCCGCAAGTTTGCTGCCGCTGTGCGCAAGGCGGTGGACGGCATTCTGGCCGAGGGCATCCCGCAGGAACTGCTGTTGGCTTCGCTGAACGCAGCAGAGTTTGCATCGCTGGAGCGCCCGGGCACCCTGCCAGACGGCGTGCTGGATGCCATCAATGCTTCTACTGGCTGGCTGCACACCGGCGACCCCGCCCTGCTGCTGCACACGGACAGGCTGTTTGCTTCCCTGCGGGAAAAGATGGCCGATGGCTGGTTCGATGAGCTGCTGCGTGAGCTGTTTGCACCGGCTCCGGTGCAGGTGGTGCAGGTGCCCACCCTGCCTAAAAAAGAGGAGAGCGAACCCATCCGCACCGATGGCAAGCTTGTGCTGGAGCACCCGCTGACCGTTGCCGACCTTGGCGACGGAGCAAGGACGGCCCCAGGCGAGCGGGAACTTCTGGCCGGGGTACAGCTGCTGCATCACCCTTCGGCAGGCAGCCTGTACCTGAACTTCTACTATGACCTTGGTAATGTGAAGCCTGAGGACATGCCGTATCTGGACCTGCTGACCGATGTGCTGGACGAGCTGGACAGCACCGAACACACCGCTCAGCAACTGAACACTCTGCGCAGCACATGGCTGGGCGACAGCCGCACCCAGCTGGACATCTGGACTGGGCGGCAGGAGGGTGCACCCTGCCATGCCAAGCTGAGCCTGTGCCTGAGCCTGCTGGAACGCAGTCTGGAAAAGGCTGTGGAGCTGGGCGGCGAATGGCTGTATGATACCATCCTTACCGGCCCGGCGGCAGAAGCTGCTTTTGCACGGGTGCTGAGCCAGCAGAAGTTGAACATGGAACAGCAGTTCATCCAGCAGGGCAATGTATACGCAGCCACCCGCGCCAGTGCCCACTACACGGTGGACGGCGCGGTGAGTGAACGCTGCAGCGGTGTGAGCTATTACAAGTTCTTGTGCGGCGTGCAGGAGCGCGGCAATTGGGCAGCACTGGGTGAAAAGCTGGATGCCCTGCGCACAGAGGTGCTGCAGCACGCGGAGCTGACGGTCAGCCTGTACGGCAGCGAGGATGCCCTTGCAAAGCTGCGCACTCTGCTGCCGGACAGCCGCTTTGCTGCCGAGGGCCGCGCTGCGGCAAAGCCCTATGTGGAGCCGCTGACACCGCCGGTGAACGAAGCGTTTATCATTGACGGCGGTGTGAACTACGATGTACAGGTATGGCCCATGGAGCGCCGCAGCGACCGCAAGGCGCTGGCCCGCGTGATGAGCTACGAATACCTGTGGCACAACATCCGTGAGGTGGGCGGCGCTTACGGCACCGGAATGCTCTCCTCGGACGGCGTGGAATACCTGTACACCTACCGCGACCCCCATGTAAAGGAAAGCTACGACACCTTTGCAAAAGGTCCGGCAGAACTGGCAGCACGGGAGTACACCGAAAAAGACCTGAACGATTTTATTGTGGGTACTGTGGCCAAGCTGGACACCCCCCGCAAGCCGCGTGCTGAGGCCCGCGAGACGGACCGCCGGTATTTCTGCGGCATCACTGATGAAATGATGGCGGCAGACCGCAAGGCCCTGTGTGCGGTGGATGCCGCACTGCTGAAGGAGCAGGCCGCAGAGCTGGGTGCCGCCATGGCAAACGGCGTGCGGGTGGTGTTTGGCAGCAAGGATGCTGTGGAAGCCGCAAAAGACCTGTTTGATACGGTAGAGACCCTGTAAGCAAAGAGCCTTCCATCCCGCCCGGGACATGCTCTGACAGGATAAAAGTGCCTGATGATACGAAAAATGTCATCGGGCACTTTTACTTTTTGTAAAGAAACGGAAAAATTTAAAAAGCAGGGTTGACGCAGCAAAAAAGCAGTGGTAAAGTAATGGGCGGAAAAGGCAAAAAGTGTCTTTTTACAACAGGAAAACGAGGTGGTTGTCATGGAACCTGCTGGCAGTAGCAGCAGTCTTTCTCCCCGATTACTTTATATGATGGCAGCCGCCGTTTCTGCTTTGCGCAGACCCTGCTGTGTGTGAATGCACACGGTGCGTGTTTGCGTTCCCTGAAAAGAAGAAACGAGAGCTGCCACTGAAAAGGAGGCAGCTTTTTTATGTCTGAAATCTCGATCGATACCCTCAAGACCATGCTGGCAAATTTGGACGATGCCAAGAAATACCAGAGCCTGCGGGATGTGATGGAAACTCTGCCCGCGCCCGACCTTGCGGCGGTATTTGAGGATCTGCCTGCAGAAAAGCTCCCGGTGCTGTTCCGTCTGTGCCCGAAGGATCTGGCCGCAGATGTGTTCACCGAACTGGCCCCTGAGACCCAGCAGAAGCTGATCGACGGCCTGACCGATACCGAGCTGAAGGCTGTTGTGGACGAACTGTTCGTGGACGATGCCACCGACCTTGTGGAGGAAATGCCTGCCAACGTGGTCAAGCGCATTCTGGGTCAGGCCGACCCCACAACCCGCCGCATGATCAACGAGCTGCTCAAGTACCCGGAGGACTCGGCCGGCGGCGTGATGACCACCGAGCTGATGGAGCTGCGGCCGGACATGACCGTGGCACAGGCTATGGAGGCCATCCGCAGGAATGGCTTTGACAAGGAGACCATCAACAACTGCTATGTGACCGATGACAGCCGCAGGCTGATCGGCGTGGTGTCCCTGCGGGTGCTGGTGCTGGCAAAGAACACAGAAGAGCCTATCAAGGACCTGATGGATTCCAATGTGGTCAGCGTGAGCACCACCACCGATCAGGAGGATGTTTCCAACCTGTTCGAGAAATACGGCTTTCTGGCTATTCCGGTGGTGGACGCCGAGAACCGGCTGGTGGGCATCGTGACCATTGACGATGCTATCAGCATCCTGCAGGACGAGGCCAGCGAAGATATTGCAAAGATGAACGCAATCGGCCCCTCCGACAAGCCCTACTTCAAGCAGAGCATGTGGGATCTGTATAAGAGCCGTGCGCCGTGGCTGCTGTTCCTGATGATCAGTGCCACCTTCTCCAGTCTGGTCATTCGCGGATACGAGGATGCACTGGCCGCTGTGACCGTGCTGACTGCATACATCCCCATGCTGACCGACGCAGGCGGCAACGCGGGCAGCCAGAGCACCTCCACCATCATCCGCGGCATGGCGGTGGGCGATATCCAGCCCCACGATCTGCCCCGCATCCTGTGGCGCGAGAGCCGCGTGGCCTTGCTGTGCGGCGGCACGCTGGCCGTATGCAACTTTGTAAAGCTGCTGGTGTTTGACCGCATCGCGGCTCCGGTGGCGCTGGTGGTGTGCCTGACTTTGATCTGCACCATCCTGCTCTCGCAGATCATCGGCGGCATTCTGCCGGTGGCGGCAGAAAAGCTGCATGTGGATCCGGCCGTGATGGCTTCACCCCTGATCACCACCATTGTGGATACCACCACGCTGCTGATCTACTTCAACATTGCAAAGATGCTGCTGCATCTGTAAAAGATACTCGGATCGGAATGCCCGGAGGCTCAGGAAAGCTTCTGGGCATTTTCTTTGCAAAAGGCGGGCGGCAGGAACCGGGAATGGCAGGCGATTTGCAGAAAATTGCAGAAATGAGGCGAAAAAATGCGGAAGAACAGGGATGAACTATTCCTGAAAATATTTTTCAAGATATACAAGAAATGAAAAAGCTGCAAAAACCGGACGATGCAACATTTTGTAATCTTTTTGAGAGAAAAATGACATAATTTTTTTGCTTTTGTAGGGAGGTTGCAAATGTATGAAAAATTGTGATGTTTCGAGAAAAGAAATTGGCGAGCCCAAAAAGCATTTGTTGAAATAGCACAAAAGAACTCCTTCAATCTTGTGAACTTGTTCTCTTGAACAGTGGGGTGCTGCAAGGGTATAATACGAACAGGAATTACAGGTGCATGCAAGATTGCTCCTGTGAAAATGCTGAGATACGAATTGAAGGAGAACATTATTATGAAAATGATTTCGCGTCGTGACTTCCTGAAGGCATCTGCTGTTGTTGGTGCAACTGCTGCTATGACCGCCTGCGGCGGCTCTTCCAGCACCTCTACTGCTGCTTCTTCTGTTGCTGCATCTTCTGCTGCTGCTTCCAGCGCTGCTGCAACCAACGGTTCCGCAAACATCGGCGTGTGCATCTATCAGTTTGCTGATAACTTCATGACCCTGTACCGCTCCGATCTGGAAGAGTACCTGAAGGACATGGGCTACTCCGTCACCATCATGGACGGCAAGAACGACCAGAACACCCAGACCGAGCAGATCAACACCTTCCTGCAGCAGGGCGTGGACGTGCTGGTCATCAACCCTGTCCAGACCACTTCCGCACAGACCATCGTTGATACCGTCAAGCCCTCTGAGACTCCTATCGTCTTCATCAACCGTGAGCCCGACAAGAGCGTTCTGGACTCCTACGCAGACAAGTGCTGCTACGTTGGTGCTGACGCACGTCAGTCCGGTACTTATCAGGGCGAGCTGATCCTGGAGACCGAGACTCAGGGCGATATCAACGGCGACGGCAAGATCACCTACATTATGTGCAAGGGCGACCCCGAGAACATCGATGCTCAGTACCGCACCGAGTACTCCATCAAGGCCCTGACCGATGCAGGCAAGGAAGTTGAGTGCCTGTACGAGTACCTGGACAACTGGGATCAGACCACCGCTCAGCAGGACGTTGCAAACGCTCTGTCTCAGTACGGCGACAAGATCGAAGTTGTCTTCTGCAACAACGACGCAATGGCACTGGGCGCTCTGCAGTCCATCCAGCAGGCTAACCGCACCGTCGGCAAGGACATCTATCTGGTCGGCGTCGATGCTCTGGCAGAGGCTGTTCAGGACGTTCTGGATGGCAACATGACCGGTACCGTGCTGAACGACGACGTGGGTCAGGCTACCGCAGCTGCTGAGGCTACCAAGCTGTACGTTGAAGGCTCCAAGGTCGAGCAGTACTACTGGGTCGACTATGTGAAGGTGACCAAGGACAACGCTTCCGAGTACGTGAAGTAAGACCAAAGTTTTCCTGAAACAATGCAAGGTGCGCAGTGGACCTTGACGGCTTGAGCAAAGCTATAAAGCGCGTGCGTGCGAGAAATATTCTCCGCGCACGCGCCTTGTTTTGAAAAAAGGTTTTTCTGCGGCCTTATAATAAACGACAAGGAGGCTCTGCGGAATGTCAGAATACCGTCTGGTAATGAAAGGCGTGGTCAAGACCTTCCCCGGCGTCAAAGCGCTGGATCACGCCCAGTTGGAGCTTCGCCCCGGTAAGGTCATGGCGCTGATGGGTGAAAACGGCGCCGGTAAGTCCACACTGATGAAATGCATGTTTGGCATTTACAAGATGGACGAGGGCGAAATTGAATACGAGGGCGAAAAAGTTACCATCACCACCCCTCTGGATGCACTGAACCGCGGCATTGCCATGGTGCATCAGGAACTGCAGCCGATTCCGGCACGTACTGTGGCCGAGAACATCTGGCTGGGCCGCTACCCCACCAAAAAGTACGGTCCTATTACGGTGGTGGATCACGCCAAAATGTACAAGGATACGGAGGAGCTGCTGAAAAAGCTGAAGCTGGAGATCAATCCCCGTGCAAAGCTTGGCTCTCTGAGCATCGCACAGATGCAGATGGTGGAAATTGCAAAGGCTGTTTCCGCAAACTGCAAGGTGCTGATCCTGGACGAACCCACTTCCTCACTGACCGCAAACGAAGTTGAGTCGCTGTTCCGCATCATGCGCGAGCTGAAGGCTCTGGGCGTGGCACTGGTCTATATCAGCCACAAGATGGACGAGATCAAGGTGATCGCGGACGAAGTCACCATCATGCGCGATGGCCAGTACATCGGTAAGTGGGACGTTGCCAACATGACCAAGGAGCAGATCATTGCAAAGATGGTCGGCCGTGAGCTGTCGAACCTGTATCCCCCGCTGGAGAACCATCCCTCGGACGAGGTGATGATGAAGGTGGAGGACTTCACCTCCATCCATCCGCGCTCCTTCCGCCACTGCAGCTTCGAGGTCAAAAAAGGCGAGATCCTGGGCGTGGCCGGTCTGGTGGGCGCACAGCGCACCGAGCTGATGGAAGGCATCTTCGGCCTGCGTGCCCATACCTCCGGTAAGGTGTGGATCAAGGGCGAAGAGGTGAACATCAAGCAGCCCCGCGATGCCATCCAGAAGAGCGTGGCTCTGCTGACCGAGGACCGCCGTGCCACCGGCATCATGGGTGTGCTGAGTGTTGCGGATAACATCTCCATTGCATCGCTGGATGCCCTGCGCAAGGGCCCCATCATGCTGGACAACAAGAAGATCCTGGATCTGGTGGCTACCAACAAGGAAAAGATGGCCATCAAGGTGCCCAGCCCCAAGACCCAGATCAAGAGCCTTTCCGGCGGCAACCAGCAGAAGGTGCTGATCGCCCGCTGGCTTGCCAACAACCCCGATGTGCTCATTCTGGACGAGCCTACCCGCGGCATCGACGTCGGTGCAAAGTATGAAATTTACTGCATCATCGCCGATCTGGCCAAGCAGGGCAAGAGCATTATCATGATCTCCTCCGAAATGAGCGAGATCATCGGTATGTCCAACCGTGTCATGGTCATGTGCGATGGCCGCATCACCGGCTTTATCGACGGTAAGGATGCCACGCAGGAGAACATCATGGCGCTGGCTACCCAGTTCGAGACCGCACCTGACGCAGCTGCGGCAAATCAGTAATTAAGGAGGCTGTCTATCGTGGAAGCTACCAAAAAATTGAATGGCAAGGCTGTGGGCAAGTGGCTCAGCAACAACGCCATTATTATGATGATGCTGGCCATCACTCTGATCGTTGGCATCATGCACCCCAACTTCTTCTCCGGCACCAACATGATCAACCTGTTCAAGAACGTGTCCATCCGCTACATCATCGCGCTGGGCATTTCCGGCTGCCTGATCACTACCGGTAACGACCTGTCCGCTGGCCGTCTGGCTGGTTTTGCCGCATGTCTGGCCTGCATTTTTGCGCAGACCGAAGGCGCTTCCGGCAAGTTCTACCCCAATATGCCCACCCTGTCCACCCCCGTGGTGTTCATTCTGGTCATTGCCATCTGCGCCATCGTGGGTCTGTGCAATGGTCTGGTGGTCAGCTACCTGAAGGTGCAGCCCTTCATTGCTACCTTGGGTATGCAGCAGGTGGTCTACGGTATCTGTCTGGTGTACACCGGCGGTACCCCCATCGGCTCCCTGAACAAGAACTTCACCTCTCTGGCCTCCAACACCATCATCGGTGTGCCCGTGCTGATCTGGATCGCACTGGTGGTGGCTGCATGCTTCTGGTTCCTGTACAACAAGACCCGCCACGGCAAGTACATGTACGCCATCGGCGGCAACGAGGCTGCTGCTGAGGTGGCCGGTGTCAACGTGCACGCTACCAAGATCCGCATCTACATTCTGGCCTCCTGCATGTTCGGTCTGGCAGGCTGCCTGCTGGCTGCAAAGTCCGGCGGCGCATCCGTCAACACTGCAATGGGCTATGAGCTGGACGCCATCGCAGCCTGCACCATCGGCGGTGTTTCCACCACCGGCGGCGTCGGCACTGTGCCCGGCGTTCTGGTCGGTGTTCTGGTCTTTGAGCTGATGAAGGTGGCTCTGCAGTTCATGAACGTGAACTCCTCCTACACCTACATCGTTCAGGGCCTTGTCATTATCGTGGCTGTGGCCATCGATATCCGCAAGTATCTGGCAAAGAAGTAAGAGCTTTTTCTGTGGGTCGTCTGCTTTTGGGCAGGCGGCCCGCTTTTTTTATCTGCATTTGTGTGGTATTATAATAAAAACACCATCAGGAGGTACGTTATGGCACAGGAAAAACAGACACCCGAAGAGCGCGAGGCTGAACTTGCCCGCCGGGAAGCTGCCCTTGCGGCCCGGGAAGCACAGCTGGCGCAGGAACAGGCGGAGCTGGCAGGCCGGAAGGCAGACTTTGAGGAAGGCAAAAAGAGCCTGCTCAACAACGGCGACAAAAACTTTGTGAATGCGAAAGAAAAGATGTACGACCATTTTCCGCTGACCGTGCACCAGATGGATATTATCATCGGAGTGCTGTTTGCACTGATCGCACTGTTCCTTGTGCTGGGGGTGACCCATACCAGTTTCTTCGGGCTGTTCGGAGGGTAAGTGCATTCCTTTTCTGCAGCAGGTGATTGCATTTCATCCGCAATATGCGTATAATTTAGGGTAAAAGCTCTGCCGCACTGCGGCGGCAGGAAGAGGAGTGGTGATCTTGAAAAAGAAATGGCTCGCGGCGGTGCTGGCCGGAGCTTTGCTGGCAGCAGCACTGCTGAGCGGATGCTCGTCGGTGGAGACCGTTAAACGGCTGCGCTTCGGTGTGGCTGGCGAGGGCGGCATCTACCGGGAGTTCGGTGAGCGGTTCGCAGCATTGGAAAATGAGACGGATAACGGGCAGGTGGAGCTGAAGGCTACCGCCGGTTCCGCAGCGAACCTGCGTCTGCTGGCCGGCGAATACCTGCAGCTGGCCATTGCACAGGCAGACCTTGTGCAGGATGCCTATGACCAGACCGGCATCTTTGCCGACGAGGAGGAAAGCCGGGGCTTTGGTGCCGTGGCGGCGCTGTACACCGAGACCTGTCAGGTGGTAGTGCGGGCGGATTCCGACATCCAGTCCATTGAGGACCTGCATGGCAGGACGGTGAGCATTGGCGCGGAAGAATCCGGTTCGGAGCAGAACGCGCGGCAGATCTTATCTGCCTATGGTCTGAACGACAAGATGGTGAGCATGGTAAACCTGAACTATGAGGATGCCGCTGCCCAGCTGAAGGCGGGCAGGGTGGATGCCATCTTTATGACAGTGGGCGCGCCCAGCCCGGTGCTGACCGCTCTGGCAGGCGAGTGCGGCATCCGGCTGCTGAACGTGGACGGTGCGGCAGCACAGCGCCTGCAGAGCGCTTACAGCGCCTACAGCAGCGTTACGCTGCCGGCAGGCACCTATCCCGGCCAGACGGAGAAGGTGCAGACGGTGGGCGTGAAAGCCGTTCTGCTGGCCAGCAACGCGCTGCCTGCAAAGCAGGTGCAGCAGCTGACACAGCTTCTGTTCTCCAGCCGGGAAGGGCTGGAAGAGCAGCTGGGCATCCCGCTGGACCCGGAGAAAAACGCAGTAGAGGGCGTTGGCATCCCGTTTCATGCGGGTGCGGCCGCATATTATAAGGCGGCAGGAATTACGGTCGATGAAGCGGCTGGGAACTGAGGGAAAGTAGAGCAATGAAGATCGAATTGGATATGTATCAGACACTGGCCGTTGCTGTGCTGGTGCTGATGCTGGGCAAATTTTTGCGGGCAAGGGTGCAGGTGCTGGAACGTTTCTGCATTCCGGCTCCGGTCATTGGCGGCGTGCTGTTCGCCATTTTTACCTGTGTATGCTATGTGACCGGCGTTGCCGAGTTTGCATTTGATGATATTCTAAAGGAAGTCTGCATGGTGATGTTTTTCACCTCGGTGGGCTTCCAGGCAAACCTCAAGGTGCTGAAAAGCGGCGGAAGAGCGATGATCGTGTTTCTGGGCGTGGTCATCGTGCTGATCGTCAGCCAGAACTTTGTAGCCGTGGGGCTGGCAAAGCTGCTGGGCGTGGATGCGCTGGTGGGCCTTTGCACCGGCTCCATCCCCATGGTGGGCGGCCACGGCACCGCCGGTGCCTTTGGCCCGGTGCTGGAGGACTTTGGCATTCAGGGGGCCACCACCCTGTGTACGGCAGCGGCCACCTATGGCCTGATTGCAGGCAGCATGATGGGCGGCCCCATCGGCAAGATGCTCATTGAGCGGCACAACCTGCTGGCCACGGTGGTACCGGAGGATGACAGCCTGCTGGTGGAAGAAGAAATGAAGCACGAGCGCCACACCACCATGTACCCGGCGGCAAGCTTCCAGCTGATTGTCGCCATGGGCATCGGCACGGTGCTGTCCAGACTTCTGAGCCTGACGGGCATGACCTTCCCCATCTATATCGGTGCCATGATCGCGGCGGCTATCATCCGCAATGTGGGTGAGTATGGCGGCGGCTACACCGTGTATATGGGCGAGATCAATGACATTGGCGGCATCTGCCTTTCGCTGTTTCTGGGCATGGCGATGATCACCCTGAAGCTGTGGCAGCTGGCAGAGCTGGCCCTGCCGCTGATCGTGCTGCTGGCCGGGCAGACCCTGTTCATGATCCTGTATGTGGTGCTGGTAGTGTTCAACATCATGGGCCGCGATTACGACGCGGCGGTGATCGTATCCGGCACCTGCGGCTTTGGCATGGGCGCAACGCCCAACGCTATGGCCAACATGCAGGCCATCTGCGATAAATATTCGCCCTCGGTCAAGGCGTATCTGCTGATCCCGCTGGTGGGCAGTCTGTTTGCGGACTTTCTGAACAGTCTGGTCATTACGGTGTTCATCAATTTTATCTGAAGCTGATCTTTACAGTTCGGGCGGGCTTCCGCACCGGGAAAGGAGACGTGCAATGTCGCTTTATCACCATCTGAAAACGTGGCTCGGAAAAAAGCGGGAGCATCCCCATGAGGAAGAAACCGTGGCCGTGCCGGAAATCCATACCGGCAAGGTGGCACATCATACGGATGCGGACGGTACTCCGGCGGCAGATAAGCCGATCCACTATGATAACGTGGCTATCCCGGAAGTGCATATCCACCCGCGGCGCAAATAACCCCGATTGCTAAAAAAGAATAGTTCCACGCCGGACAGCCCGGAGCGAATGCGCAGGCTGTTCCGGATCACAGGAAGCAGAAAAGCTCCCGTCCATCATCAGGACGGGAGCTTTTTTGCTTGCGGTAAGATCAGCGGCTTAGAGGAACACGTACTTGAGGATGAACAGCACGGTCAGCACGTACATCAGGGGGCTGATCTTCTTTTCCTTGGCCTTGCCGGAGATGACGTTGATGATGGTCCAGGAAATGACGCCGATGGCGATGCCCTCGGAAATGCTGTAAGCGGTGGGCATGGCCAGAATGGTCAGGAAGGCGGGGATACCCTCGCTGGGGTCATTGAAGTCGATCTTGACGGCGGAACCCATCATGTAGAAGCCCACGATGATCAGGGCCGGAGCCGTTGCAAAGGACGGGATGGTGAGGAACAGCGGGCTGAAGATGGTGGCCAGCAGGAACAGGATGCCGGTGGTCATAGCGGTCAGACCGGTGCGGCCGCCCTCGGTAACGCCGGAAGCACTCTCGACGAAGGTGGTGGTGGTGGAAGTGCCCAGCACAGCGCCTGCGCAGGTGGCGATGGAGTCGGCCATCAGTGCGCCCTTGATGTGGGGCAGCTTGCCGTCCTCGTCCAGCATGTCGGCCTTGGAGGCAACACCGATCAGGGTGCCCAGAGTATCGAACAGGTCAACGAACAGGAAGGAGAACATGACGGCAAAGAAGTTCAGGATGCCAACGCCGGAGAAATCGGTCTTGAATACCTGACCGAAGGTCTTGCCCAGCGCGGAGAAGTCGAAGCTGACAAAAGCGGTGGGAATGACGGAGTACATGCCTGCGTCGGGGTTGGGAACATAGATGCCGGCGATCTCGCAGAGGATGCCCAGCACCCATGTGATAAGGATGCCGTACAGGATGCCGCCCTTGACCTTCTTTACCAGCAGGATGGCGGTGATCACGATACCCAACAGGGCAAGAATCGCGCCCATGCCCACGCTGGAGAAGGTCTCGCCCTTGAAGTGCTGGTAGGTGACGAGGGTGGAATCGCTGTTGACGATCAGCTTTGCGTTCTGCAGGCCAACGAAAGCAACGAACAGGCCGATGCCCACGCTGACGGCGCTCTTCAGGGTCATGGGGATGGCATTGAAGATGCCCTCACGGACATTGGTGAGGGACAGCACGATGAAGATGATGCCCTCTACAAAGACGGCCATCAGGGCCAACTGCCAGCTGTAGCCCATGGTGAGAACGACCGTGTAGGAGAAGTAGGCGTTCAGGCCCATGCCGGGTGCCAGTGCAAACGGATAGTTGGCAAGCAGAGCCATAAGCGCAGTGCCAACAAAGGATGCCAGCGCGGTGGCGATCAGAACGGCTTCCGAATCCATGCCGGAAGCAGAAAGGATGTTGGGATTGACCGCAAGGATGTAAGCCATGGTCATGAAGGTGGTGATACCTGCCATGATCTCGGTCTTGACATCGGTGTGGTTCTCCTTCAGATGAAAGATGTTTTCTAACATGAGGAACCTCCTGATTCAGATAAAACATCCCGCCCGTGCGTGGGACGAGAAAGAACAGAACCTATTGTAACATTTTACAAAAGCATTTGTCCACAGAATAAACACACTTTTTTCATTTTCTGTCCAAAAATCGCAAATGAGTATGACTTTGAAGGTTTTCTGCGGGTCTGCCACAAATTTTGATTGAGAAAAAACACTGCTTTTGAAAAGATACGAAACAGCGATGAATTACAAGGGATAAAAGTATACGAATCGGATTTCTGAATTTAAAATATACGCTATGGCCCTGTAAAAGTGCACACTGTTGGGAAAGCAGCACCAGTGGTATCCTTTTGCCATAGCCCAGCACACCAGGGCGGAAAGGAGCTGATACCCAACACCATGGGGCAGACAAAACAGGCCAGAGGGCTGGCCAGCCTGAGCCGAGCCACGGACACCCTGAGCACCCTGCTGGCACAGCAGGTGCGGGAACTGAATGCCCGGCAGAAGGCGGCAAAAAAGGAAGGCGCATCGGGAGCGGGCACCATGAAAGACCTCAAGGAGGCCACGGCGGTGCTCAAGGATCTGGCCGGTGTAGCCAAGACCCTGAACGATCAGGGGGCACAGGCAGAAGGAGCGGAGTGCGGCGTGGTGCTGCTGCCGACGGTGGAGGAAGAACCATGAGCATTGTACAAGCAAGAGTGCCGGTGGTCTGGCGGCCCCAGCCGCGGCAGGCCGAATTTATGAGCCGCCCGGAACCGGAAGCGCTGTACGGCGGTGCAGCAGGCGGCGGCAAGAGCGACGCGCTGGTGATCGAAGCGCTGCGGCAGGTGCACATTCCGCACTACCGGGCGCTGATCCTGCGCAAGACCTACCCGCAGCTTTCTGATCTGGTGGACAAGAGCCAGGTGTACTACCACAGGGCGTTCCCGCAGGCACAGTACAACGCCACGGCCCATGTGTGGAACTTCCCCAGCGGGGCAAAAATTTACTTTGGCTCCATGCAGTACACCAAGGACCGTACCAATTATCAGGGCAAGGCCTTCGATTTTATCGGCTTTGACGAGCTGACCCACTTTGAATGGGAAGAGTACAGCTACATGATGAGCCGCAACCGTCCCACAGGCCCGGGCACCCGGGTGTACATGCGGGCCACCACCAATCCCGGCGGCATCGGCCACGGGTGGGTGAAGGCACGGTTCATCACGCCTGCACCGCCCGGCACGCCTATCACCGAAGAATACACGGTAAAGCTGCCGGACGGCACCGAACAGAAGCTGCAGCGGGCGCGGGTGTTCATCCCTTCCAGCATTTTTGATAACCCCGCCCTGCTGGCAAACGACCCCGGCTACCTTGCAAGCCTTGCCAGTATGCCGGAAGCGGAAAAGCAGGCGCTGCTCTACGGCAGCTGGGACAGCTTTTCCGGGCAGGTGTTTACCGAATGGCGCAACGACCCGGCCCGCTACGAAGACCAGCGCTGGACCCATGTGATCGCACCGTTCACCATCCCGAAGCACTGGCAGCTCTACCGCGGGTTCGACTTTGGCTTTTCCAAGCCGTTCTCGGTGGGGTGGTACGCAGCGGACGAGGAGGGGCGGCTGTACCGCATCAAGGAGCTGTACGGCTGCACCGGCAGGCCGAACGAGGGCCTGCGCATCGACCCGGTGGAACAGGCCCGGCGCATCCGGGAGGCAGAGCAGAACGACCCGCTTTTGCGCGGCAGGGTGATCCACGGCATTGCCGATCCGGCCATCTTTGATGAGAGCCGCGGCGAGAGCATTGCCGCTATGATGGAGCGCAGCCCGAACTTCCTGCGCTGGTCCCCCGGCGACAACACCCGGCTTGCGGGCAAGATGCAGTTCCACTACCGGCTGAATTTTGATGCGGACGGCAGGCCGATGTTTCAGGTGTTCAATACCTGCAAGCACTTTATCCGCACGATCCCGAACCTTGTGTACGACGAAAGCAACGTGGAGGACATCGACACCCGGCAGGAGGATCACATTTACGACGAGTGCCGCTATGTGCTGATGGAGAACCCTATCAGCCCGCCGGTGCGCTGTGCTGCGCCGCCCATGCCCGACGACCCGCTGAACCTGCACAAGCGGGCAAGATTTTACAGAATTTAAAGGAGAAACGCAATGGACGATTACGAGAACGAAGCTTTGCCCGTGGGTGAAGCACAGGTGGCCGAGGCCATGCAGACCTTGCAGCGGTACAAGGCGGGCAAGGCTGCGCTGGACAAGCGCATTGTGGATAACGAGCTGTGGTTCCGCATGGGCCACTGGAAGAACTACCAGAACCCCATGATGCCCGGCAAGGCTCAGCCTTCCAGCGGGTGGCTGTTCAACAGCATTGCCAACAAGCACGCCGATGCCATGGACAACTACCCGGAACCGAACGTGCTGCCCCGAGAGGCAGATGACGAGGACACCGCACGGGCACTTTCCAGCGTTTTGCCGGTGGTGCTGGAACAGGCCGACTACGAGCAGGTGTACAGCGACTGCTGGTGGCGCAAGCTCAAACAGGGCACCGGCGTGACCGGCATCTTCTGGGACCCTGCAATGCGCGGCGGCATTGGCGACATTGCGGTGCGCAGCGTGAACCTGCTGATGCTCTACTGGGAGCCGGGCGTGGCGGATATTCAGGCATCGCCGGACTTTTTCAGCCTGAGCCTTGAGGACACGGCCCGGCTGTGCGCGCAGTACCCGCAGCTGGCAGGACACACCGCCAGCGTGCTGGACGTGCCCCGGTACATCCACGATGAAGGGCAGGACACCAGCTCCAAGAGCGTGGTGGTGGACTGGTACTACAAGCGCCCGGATGAAACGGGGCGCATGGTGCTGCACTACTGCAAGTTCTGCAACGGCGTGGTGCTGTACGCCAGCCAGAACGACCCGGCGCTGGCAGAAAGCGGCCTGTATGACCACGGGCAGTACCCCTTTGTATTTGACCCGCTGTTCGTGGAGGAGGACAGCCCGGCGGGCTTTGGCTACATCGATGTGATGAAGGACTGCCAGACCGCCATTGACAAGATGAACCACGCCATGGACGAGAACGTACTGCTGAGTGCAAAGCAGCGGTATGTGCTCAGCGACACGGCGGGGGTCAACGAGGAAGAGCTGGCCGATTTCAGCCGGGACATCGTGCACGTGGTGGGACGGCTCAACGACGACAGTTTCCGTCCGCTGCAGACGGCGGGCCTGCAGGGCAACAGCCTGAGTTACCGCCAGAGCCGCATTGAAGAGCTGAAGGAGATCAGCGGCAACCGGGACATGACGCAGGGCGGCACTGCCGGAGGTGTGACCGCAGCCAGCGCCATTGCGGCCTTGCAGGAGGCAGGCAGCAAACTCAGCCGCGATATGCTCAAGAGCGCCTACCGTGCTTTTGCAAAGCAGTGCTATCTCATCATCGAGCTGATGCGCCAGTTCTACGACGAGCAGCGGGTATTCCGCATCGTGGGCGAAAGCGGCGAGAGCCGGTTCGTGCCCTTCTCGGCGCAGGCGCTGCGGGCGGTGCCCGGCGGCAGCGTGGGCGGCGTGGAACTGGGCAGCCGGGAGCCGATCTTTGACATCGTGGTGAGCGCCGCCAAGAAGAGCACCTTCAGCCGCCTTTCCCAGAACGAGACGGCCAAGGAGTGCTATCAGCTGGGATTTTTCAAGCCGGAAAATGCCGATGCCGCCCTTGCGGCACTGGAAATGATGGACTTTGAAGGCATTGAGAAGGTGCGCCAGCGGGTGCGGCAGAACGGCACCCTTGCCCAGCAGCTGGCTAGGATGCAGCAGCAGATGGCACAGATGGCGGCGGTGATCGCCCAGCAGGGCACCGGGCCTGACGAACCGGCCCGCAGTGCAGGCGGTGTGTCTGCGCAGAAGGACGGGCAGGCGGTAAAGCTGGCGGGCCTTGGCAATGCCCTGCCGGTGGCCGCCGCTGCACGTGCCATGGACATCCATTAAAAAGGAGGTGAATTTTATGATGAAAGTTTGTTACAGCGAGATGGATACCCCCGCCGGGCTGAGCTGCCGGCTGGAAGCTGCCGGTCATGCAGGCTATGCGCCTGCCGGGCAGGACATCGTTTGTGCAGGAGCCAGCACCGTGATGCAGGGCCTTGTGTACCTGCTGGCCGGGGAAGAGAACGCCCACAGCGAAGCCTTTGATGAGCCGGACGGCCCGCGTCTGGCAGTGAGCGTGGATGCGCCCTGCGAAGAATGGGTGCGCGGTGCCTTTGAGCTGGCCAAAGCCTGCTTTGCACTACTGGCCGAACGCTACCCGGAGAATGTCCGCTTTGCAGATGTGAGCCGCAGAGGAAAGGAGAGCATGATGGATCTGCAGCTGTTTGCAGCGGAGGCGACCGCCGCCTGCGGCGGAAACAGGGAGCCGAGGCTGGGGCAGCGGCCAGCAGAACACGAGTGCCGCTCAAGGCACGAAGTGGACGCTGGGAGCCGCAACCCGTGGGGAGCCTTTATGCTACAGCTCTTTGCAGAGGGAGAAGCCGCTTCCCCTGCCCTGAGCGAAGCGCAGACCCGGCAGGCGGTGGCCTCCGGCACCATGAAGCCGGACGAAGCAAAAGTACCCGCTGCGCCGCAGGATTCGGCAGAGAAAACCGTAGAGCTGCAGCCGGAAAAGCCCCGGCAGGAACTGCCTGTGCAGCGCCCAGAACTGCCGCCGCTGTCCAGCTTTGCCCGCAGCACACAGGCTGCTGTGCACAGCCTGCATGCCCGCTGGGCGGCAGAGGAAGCGGCCATGCGCCGCAGCCAGCCGGACTTCGACCTGCAGGACGAGCTGCGCAGCCCGGAGATGCGCCGCCTGATGCAGCTGCCCGGCATGAGGGTGCGGGATGCGTACCGTCTGGCCCACTACGACGAAAACCTGCGCACTGCAGCGCAGGCTGTGGAGCAGGGCGTGGTGGAACGCATTCAGCAGCGGGCCGCACGGCCCACCGAAAACGGCATCCGGCCCGGCGGCGCGGCTACCGTCCGCCCGGATGTAGCCAGCATGACCCGCGCCCAGCGAGAAGCACTGGAACGCCGTGTGCTCCACGGAGCACAGATCGAATTGTGACTATTTTACAAGAGAAAGGAATATGAGCATGAACAAGAATTTCAACATCCAGCTGTTTGCGGAAAACCTGAACACCACCGCTACCATGTCGAAAGAGATGAAGACCTTCTACGAGAAGCGTCTCATCGATCAGGCAGAGCCGCGTCTGGTGCACGACCAGTTTGCGGACTACTACCCTGTGCCCCAGAACGGCGGCAAGACCATTGAGTTCCGCAAGTACGACAGCCTGCCCAAGGCATCCACTCCGCTGACCGAGGGCGTGACCCCGAACGGTCAGGCACTGAATGTGACCACCATCACCAGCGATCTGCACCAGTACGGCGGCTGGACTCCGCTGACCGACGTGCTGCAGATGACCGCCATTGACAACAATGTGGTGCAGGCCACCCGTGTGCTGGCAAGTCAGGCAGGCCGCACCATGGACAGCATTACCCGCGATGTGCTGGCGGGCGGCACCAATGTGATCTATGCGCCCAAGCTGGCCGCAGGCGGCACCGAGACTGCCGTTGCCAGCCGCAAGGCACTGGACAAGACCTGCACCCTGACCCCGAAGCTGTTCTTTCAGGCAGCGGCGCAGCTGGGCGCGATGAACGCCGACCCCATCGGCGACAGCTACATTGCCATCATCCACCCCTACGCTGCCTACGACCTGAAGACCAGCAAGGAGTTCATTGAGGTGCACAAGTACGCAGACCCGGACACCATGTTCCGCGGCGAGATCGGCAAGCTGGGCAACATCCGCTTCATCGAGACCAGCGAGGCCAAGATCTGGAAGGATTCCACCTGCCCGGACGGTCTGGCTGTGTTCGGCACGCTGGTGCTGGGTGCCCACGCCTACGGTGTGACCGAGCTGGAAGGCGGCGGTCTGGAGCACATCGTCAAGCAGCTGGGCTACGGCGACGACCCGCTGAACCAGCGCGCTTCCGTGGGCTGGAAGGGCATGCGTGCGGCAGAGCGTCTGGTGGAGCAGTACATGGTGCGCATTGAAAGTGCGTCCAGCTATTCCGCCACCGCTGCTGCAAACTGAGGAGGCGTGAGCCATGGCTGAAAAGAAAAATGTGCGCATCCGGCTGTTCAAGGATAACAGCCGCTACAAGGGCGATCTGTTCGTGAGCGTGAACGGTGTGAACTATAAGATCCGCCGCGGCGTGGAGGTGGAAGTGCCGCCCGAAGTGGCCGAGGTGCTGGAGCACAGCCAGATGCAGGATGAGCTGACCGCCGCCCGCATTGCGGCGGCAGAGAACGCCGCCCAGTAAACCCGAAACAGACAAAAAGCCCGGCTGGGGAGCCTGCCCGGCCGGGCCTTTATAAAAAGGAGAGTGAGCATATGACCGTAGGACAGGCGCTGGAACGCGCCGAAGAGCTGCGCCCGGGCAGCCGCATTGCGCTGGCCACCCGGCAGGCGTGGCTGAAAGAAGCAGACGCGATGCTGCGGGAACGCTTTTTTAAAAACAGCATCACAGATGCATACGACGATGTGGGCGCAGACCTTGCATGGGACGACAGCCTGCAGGACGACGATGTGCTGCTGGCACCGGCACCTTTTGATGCGCTGTATCCGCATTATCTGTGTGCCATGACCGATGCGGCCCTTGGTGAGACCGACCGCTACGTCGGGGAGCAGGCCCAGTACAACAGTCTGCTGGCAGATCTGGCGGCGTGGCTGCGGCGCAGCTACCCGACCCTGACGGGTGCCCAGTGGCGCTGGTAAGGAGGTGAGAGCATGGTTCTGGCAAACAGAGCGAAGCTGCAGAACAGCCGCAGTCTTGTGCGGGTATTCGGCGGGCTGAACGAGACCTATGCCTGCTCGGAAGCGGAGTACAGCGCGGGCGTGAATTTTTCTGCCCGAGATTTCCCGGCGCTGAGCACCCGCAAGCCGCGCCGCAAGCTGAGGGAGTTGACCGGGCTGAACGGCATGTATCACCTGAACGGGCTGCTGACCGTCTGTGGGAAGGATCTGATCTACACGCCGGATGCCGACGGCGCGAACCCGGTGACCTGCACCGAGGCAGTGACCGACGGCAAAAAGGCACTGGTGGGCATTGGTACAAAAATCCTGATCTTCCCGGACAAGGTAGCCTTTGATACAGCGGACGGGAGTGTTTCGGCACTGGGAGCTGTATGGCAGGCAGAGGGACAGAGCGTGCAGTTTGCACCCTGCGATGCCGCGGGCAAGGCCTACGAGGTGAGCGGTTACGGCAAGGAGGAACCGGAGAAGCCTGCAGACGGACAGCTCTTTTTGAAGGTGGAGGACGAGGAGCACCCATGGGCCAGCACCAGCACACTGGAAGAGTACAGCGCATCCTCCGGCAGCTGGACGGCAGTGCCGCTGGAATACTGCCGCATCACAGCGGCGGGCGCGCAGAGGCTATTTGCCCAGTGGGATACCGTGACCGTGCAGGGCACGGCAGCACAGCAGGCTGGCATGTGGACAAAGCTGGACGGGGATCTGGTAGTTTACGATGTGCTGGAAAACGGGCTGCGCGTGCGGGTAAGCCCGGAGGGAGATCATGTTTACGGCACGCTGGTGCAGAGCGCCGAGAGCGCCCAGTGGACCAGCTTGGACGGCAAGGAGACACGCAGCTTTGCGGTGAGCACGCCGGTGCGGATGGAACGCCGCGTGCCGGATCTGGACTACGTTACCGAGTGCGACAACCGGGTATGGGGCTGCAGCAGCAAGGAAAACGTGATCTATGCCTGCCGCTTAGGCGACCCCACCAACTGGTTTTCCTACCGGGGCATTGCGGCAGACAGCTACGCAGTGACGGTGGGCAGTGATGGTGCGTTTACCGGCGCGGCCACATGCATGGGCTATGCGCTGTTCTTTAAGGAGAACACACTGCACAAGCTCTATGGCTCCAAGCCTTCGGATTTTCAGCTCACCTCGCTGCGCTGCCGGGGCGTTGCCAAAAACGCGGCGCGCAGCCTGTGTGTGCTGAACGAGACGCTCTATTATCTTTCGCCGGACGGTGTGATGGCATGGGACGGCAGCATTCCAACAAAAGTGTCCGGCGCGTTGGATTCGGGCCGACTGGCCAATGTGCAGAGCGCGGTGGGCAGTGCGCTGGATGGCCGCTATTACCTGCATGTGGCCCGCACGGCGGCAGGCGAAAATACGGCAAGGCTGCTGGTGTACGATACCGAGCGCGCGCTCTGGAGCGAAGAAAACGTGTGCTCCTACGAGATGACCAGCACCGGCGGACAGCTTTATCTGTGGGACGGGCAGGCACTGTGGGCCGCAGATCCCAGCCGCGAAGCGGACTGGCAGGCCACCGACGGTGTGGAGGAAAAGCTGAACTTTGAGCTGACCACTGGTGACATTGGGCTGGACGGGGCCGAGGATCGGTATCTTTCCCGACTGACGCTGCGGCTGGATGCCGAGTGCAGCAGTACGGTGGAGGTGGCCGCCAGCTATGACGGCGGCCCATGGGAGACGGTGGCAAGCCTGACGGCACAGGACAAGCGGCGCAGCTTTGATCTGCCGTTCGTGCCCCGGAGGCACGGCACCCTGCGGCTGCGCCTGAAGGGCAGGGGACAGATCACCCTGCGCAGCATTGCAAAAACAATGGCCGCTGCCAAGGGCGGCATTGCAGGCGGGGAGGTGTGACGAATGGCAAGCGTGATGGGCATTAACAAGATCGGCCTGCCCAAGCTCAGCGAGAACATGGACCCGGAGGATGCCCGCGCCCTGCGCAGCTACCTGTACCAGATGCAGGAACAGCTGCAGTATGTGCTGAGCAATCTGGACGTTGAGAACATGTCCGACGAGATGCGCACGAAACTGCAGAATTTATAAGGAAAGGATCATATATGGCAAACAGAAAGAAAAAGGACGAAGCGCTTGCCGCTGTGCAGGCGCAGACGGAGGGCAGCGGCCAGCCTGCCGTGCAGAGCGGCTATTCGGCAGCGGGACTGGACAGCCGCTCGGAGGTGGAAAACGCGCTGGCAAATTCCAGCTACAAGCCCAGCCAGACCGTGACGGATGCCGCAGATGCGCTGAAGGAGTGGCAGGCAAACCGCCCGGGCGATTATCAGAGCAGCTATCAGGAGCGGATCGATCAGCTTTTGAACCAGCTGCTGCAGCGTGAGAGCTTCCAGTACAGCTACACCAAGGATCCGCTCTACCGCCAGTACGAGCAGAACTATTTGCAGAACGCCCACAACGCCAGCGCAGATGCTGCGGCGCAGGCTGCAGCCCTGACCGGCGGTTATGGCTCCAGCTATGCCACGAGCGCCGCCCAGCAGGCGTATCAGCAGCAGATCGGCGCGCTGAGCAGCGCCATCCCCACGCTGTACAGTCTGGCACTGGATACGTATACCAGCGGCGGCAACGAGCTGGTGAGCCAGCTGGATCAGCTGAACAACAGCGAACAGGATGCCCAGCAGCAGTACAACAACAAGCTCTCGGACTACTACACCCAGCTGCAGCAGAAGGGCGAAGCATACAACAACGCCTATGCGCAGGACTACGGCAAGTATCAGGATTATCTGAGCCAGCTGGGCACCCTGCACGATTATTACTCCGCGCAGGAACAGCAGCAGGCAGCACGCCGCCAGCAGGTGTTCAGCAATGTGATGACCGTGCTGGGTGTGCTGGGCGATGCGGTGCAGATCGTTCTCAGCGGCACCACGGGCGTTGGCTCCATGCTGAGCGGCCTGCTGAATACCGGCTACAACATCTACTCCGGCAACCGTCAGTACGAGGCAAACCGTGCGGACACTCAGTGGAACCAGCAGCTGCAGGAGCGTCAGTATCAGGACAGCCTGAACCAGCAGCGCTACGAGAACGAGACGAGCGAGCGGGAGTATCAGGACAAACTCAACCAGCAGAAATTCAACAACGATGTCACAAGCCAGAAGCTGAACATCGCACTGGGCGAGTGGAACCTGAAAAAGTCCAATGCAGCGCAGAAAGCAAGCCGCGCTGGCAGCACGGCGGCAGGCAGTAAGACTGGCGGCACTGGCACGGGCAGTACGTCCTCCGGTACAGCCAACCGCAGCACGGGCACTGCCACCCGTCTGGGCAGTGACACCTCCCGGAATGTGACGGTGCCCTACATGGCCATGCTGATGCGCAGCCAGGGCAAGAGCGATACCAGCATCAGCACCGCACTGCGGCAGGATGGCTATTCCAGCGCAGAGATCGCACAGATCCTGCAGCAGATGAGGCGCTGACCGTTCGGGTGGATACCAAACAATAAAAAGCATGTGCAGAGCACACAGGAGCCGTTCCGGCCAGAGGTGTTCTGCACATGCTTTTTTAGCAGAAAATAATGGCGTGCTGTTCGAGTCCCACTGGGCACCCCACACCAAATAAAAAAATCCGCCGATGCAAAGCATCAGCGGATTTTTTGGTGGGGTGCCCAGTGGGACTCGAACCCACGGTCTCCAGATCCACAATCTGGCGCGTTAACCGACTACGCTATGGGCACCACATAGATGCGCCCGAAGGGACTCGAACCCCCGGCCCACTGCTTAGAAGGCAGTTGCTCTATCCACCTGAGCTACGGGCGCACGTTGTAATCCCATGGGTTCCATTATGGCGGCAGCTGTGTGTCGGCACACGCTGCGAGAAGTATAATACCATACAGGCCCCATTCTGTCAAGCAAAAAATGCAAAAATCTTTTTTCTTTTTTCAAAGCCCGCAAAGCACTGCTTTACAGCAGCCACATGCCCGCAAAGCCCAAAGCAAAGCCAAGCGCGGCTCCGCCCACGACATCGCGGATATGGTGCACGCCGGTCAGCACACGGCCAACACAGATGAGCACCGTGATGCCCACCATCACCCAGCCCGCCTTCGGGTAGAAATACATCCATACCATGGCCAGCACGGAAGCGCTCAGCGCGTGGCGGGAGGGGAAGGAGTGGCCCCGGGTCTCCTTGTGCCGCAGCGGTTCAAAGCCGGGCTGTTCATAGGGACGCGGCAGGTTCAGCCTGTCCCGCAGGATGGTGCCGCCCCAGAAGGTAAGCCCCGGCACGAACACCGTCCGCGCAATGACGGCAGTGAGGTCCAGCGCGGCCTGACGCTGACTGCCCAGCAGCCGAAACAGCCGGACGTTCAGCAGGCAGAGCAGCACCGGATAACATACAAAAGGGATGAGCGGCAGCCAGCGGTCCAGTGCCACCACACAGCGCTTGGCTGTGGGGTGGGCATCCATCCAGCTGTGCAGGGCGTGATAATGTTCTGCGGTCAAAAAAGATCCCTCCGCATCGGGCACCTGAAAAATTAAAAGCAGGTGTCCAGATAATTTTCCACATCAAAGGGTTCCGGGGTGGAATCCTTGCGCAGGTACAGCGGGTGGTGGGGGTGGCCCTTTTTGCTGCGCCTGCCAAAGGTGACCCACGGGATCTCCCGCTCCCGCGTCAGGGCCACCATCTCCCGCATCAGGCCGGGCAGATAGTCCCGCTTTTCGATCAGCGTGCCCCACGCTGCCCACATGGTGGGTTCGGTCTGGGCCAGAACGGCTTTGAGCCAGCGCAGGTTTTCGTCACACAGGGCGCGGTCCGGCACACGGTCCATATCGTTAGGGTCGGTGGCGCGCTGGGGATACACGTTGAACATGATCCAGCTGTCAAAGCCGTTGGCGGCGGCAAGACGCTCCACACTTTTCAAGGTGGGGTCCAGTGCGCCGGGCTGGGCGGTGCTGGGGTTGATGCCAATGCATACCAGCGGGTGGGTGCCAACGCGGCCCAGTACGTAACGGTAAGGCTGATATGTATGCGGCTCGTAATACCAGATGCCGCCGGGATATTCGTCGGCCTTGAGTACGGGGATCTGTTCGGTCTGCATGGAAAGAATGCTCCTATCATTGTTTGCTTTCTATTATCGTACCTGAAACTGCAGGATAAATCAACTCTTTTGTGCGGAAAATCCTCCCATAAAATCAAATTTCATGGTATACTAAAGAAGGACGCTGCGGCAGCTGGCTGCAGCGCATTGCAGCTGAGAAAAAGGAGCAACTATGCTGGAAGATTACAAGAACGCACTGAAGAGCGGCCAGCGTGCTTACCGTGCCTGTGTGGCGCGCGGCCAGTCGCCGTATCTTGCGGTGCTGGACGATATTCTGGTCAATGTGAACATCGTGGCGCAGGAGCCACTGGGCCTTGTGGAGATCCCGGCGGAAAGCATCGTCGGCACAAAGACCAGCGGCCGTCACACCGCCTTTGCACCGAACTTTATGCCCCTGCTGGAGCCGGACACCGAGTTTGCAGGCAAGTGGTCGAACCTCTGCGATGCACATCTGGAAGAGGGCATCCACACCCCCATCATCGCCTACGAGTTCCTGAACAAATTCTATGTGCAGGAAGGCAACAAGCGGGTATCGGTGCTCAAGTATTTTGATGCGGTCAGGATCGCGGGCACGGTCACGCGGCTCGTCCCGGAACGGAACGACAGTCTGGAAAACCGTATCTACTACGAATTTCTGGATTTTTATAAGCTCTCCAAGGTCAACGATGTGCATTTCTCCCGTCTGGGGGGTTACGCAAAATTGCAGACGCTGGTGTGCAAGGCCAGCGGTGAAAGCTGGACGGATGATGACCGGCTGAGCTTTTCCTCCTTCTATACCATGTTCCGCCAGCAGTTTCTGGCTCTGGGCGGCGGCGGACTGAATCTGACTGCCGGCGATGCCATGCTGGTGTATCTGTCGGTCTACCGTTACGCGGATGCCTGCGAGAGCACGCCCAGCCAGATGAAGCAGAATCTGGAAAAGCTGTGGGATGAGGTGAAGGTGCTCACCGAGCCGCAGGCCGTGGCCCTTTCGCTGGAGCCGAAGCAGGGCCCAGGCGAACCGCTGCTGGCAAAGCTGAACATCTTTACAAAGCCCAGCGAGCTGCGGGTGGTGTTCCTGCACGAGCACAACGCCGAAAACAGCGCATGGGTGCGCGCCCACGACAAGGGCATCGAAGCGCTGCAGCAGGCGTTCCCGGATCGGGTATTCATCACCCGCAAAGAGAACATCGAGCCTGAGGTGGACGCGGAGCAGGTGCTGGAGGATGTGGCTCACGACAATGCCGACGTGGTGTTCACCTCAAGTGCCCGGATGCATACCGCCTGCCTGAAGGTGGCGGCCCAGCACCCCAAGACCCGCATCCTGAACTGCTCGCTCAACGCGCCGCATCCGCTGGTGCGCACCTACTATCCCCGCATGTATGAAGTGACCTATCTGCTGGGAATGCTGGCCGGTGTGCTGACCAAGACCGACCGCGTGGGCTATGTGGCGGCAAACCCGGTGTACGGCATCCCGGCGGCAGTAAACGCCTATGCGCAGGGCCTGAAGACCGTGCGCCCGGACGCAAAGGTGGTGCTGCGCTGGGCCTGCCTGCCGGACCCGGCACACCCGCTGGATTTCTCTGACCGGCCGGATGTGGAGATCTTCTATGCCCGGGATAACCGCGAGCCGGAAGGCACCCACCGGGACTACGGTCTGTGCCGCCGCCAGCCGGACGGCACCCTGCAGCCGCTGGGCCTGCCGGTGTGGCGGTGGGATACCTTTTATACCGAGATCATCCGCTCCATTTTTGACGGCGCGTGGGACAGCGATGCAGCGGGAGCCAGAGCCGTGAATTACTGGTGGGGGATGCGCAGCGGCGCAGAGGAGATCGATTACAGCAAAGACCTGCCCGCAGGCACTTTACAGCTGCTGGACCTGATGGAAAAGATGCTGAGCGAGAACAACCTGCGCATCTTCCCGGAAGACCTGTACGCGCAGGGGCATGTGCTGCACTCGCCGGAGGCCGTGGTCTACAGTCCCAAGGAATTGATGGAGATGGACTGGCTGGACGAATGCGTGGAAGGTGCGCTGCCGCACTACGATGAACTGGATGTAAAAACGCATGTGCTTATGGCGATCAACGGCCTCAATACCCTGAAAGGGTTTGTGAAATAAGCGGCCCTCAGGCCGAGAGAGAACGGAGCAAACCGATGTGAAAATTCTTGCAATTTCGGATGTGCCCTCTAAAGCACTGTGGGACTACGGTACCCGCGAACATCTGGAAGGCATCGACCTGATCCTTTCCTGCGGGGATCTGCCGCAGAAGTATCTGGAATATCTTACGAACTTTACGGCTGCGCCCATCTTGTATGTCCACGGCAACCACGACGGCAGTTACAGGGAAAATGAACCTGGCGGATGCATTTGTGTGGACGACAGCGTGTATGTGTGGAAGGGCCTGCGCATTATGGGACTGGGCGGCAGCATCCGCTACAATAACCGGGAGGACAGCTTCCAGTATACGGAAAGGGAAATGCGCCGCCGTGTGCGCAAACTCTGGCGCAAGGCCCATCATGTGGGCGGCATCGACCTGCTGCTCACCCACTCCCCGGCGGCTGGCCTGAACGACAGCACGGATCATGCTCACAAGGGTTTTGCGTGCTTCAATGATCTGATGGATGAATACGAGCCGCAGTGGTTCGTGCACGGCCATGTGCACCTGAACTATGATGCAAAGCTGCCGCGCGTATGCACCCGCGGCAAGACCACCGTGATCAACGCTACCGAGCGCTATGTGTTCGAGATCCCGGACCCGGACCCAGTGATCCAGCATTATCCGCTCTGGAAAAGATGGTTTGATGTAAAATGAAAAGCTGCCTTGCATTTTTGGATGCAGGGCAGCTTTTTTACGGTTTAAAATGGAGCCTTGTGTGGGAACGGACAACCTGCCGCAAAACAGGTGCGGAGTGCTTTGCAGCAGGAGAAAAGAATACAGGAAAAGTTACAGCTCCAGCTTGCCGGAGACTTTGTTGATCACGTAATAGGCAGCGTCTTCCTCGGGCTTGACGTATACCTTGCAGGACTGCACGCCAACCTTGTGGGTAGCACGGTAATCGGCCTTAGCACGGTCGATGATATCGGTCACGTTATACTGCTTGCCGCTGAACTCCACATACAGCTCCGGTGCAAGCGGGGGACGGCCGCGGCGTGCAGGGGCCTTGGCAGATTTACGGGTCTTAGACTCCTTGGCCTCAGCGGCAGGAGCTTCCACAGCAGGAGCAGCCGCTGCGGTCTTTTTCTTTTCGGGCATAGATAAACCCCTCCTTGATCGTATTTGGATGCTGCACAGGGGGCTGCACAGCATTGGCTCCATGAAATATATTACTTATATAATAAGTTTTTAGAAATGGTTTGTAAAGTCTTTTTTGCAAAAAACTTTCGGAAAAAGGCAGGAAATCGGGTGTGAAACTCACTGGAATGCATTTTGATGCAACAGTATTACGGAACTGCCACAAAAACACGCAAAAAAGGCGGACCTTTCTGGTTTGTGCCGGGAACGCTCCCGCTACAAACCCGGCGGGTAAAAGCGGCGGCTTTCCGGCCCGGATTTACTCCCGGCAAAGCTCCTTGGCGCGTTGCACAACAGGGGCAAGAAGCTCCTCGTCCCAGTCCTCGGCAAGGGTGAACAGCAGCTGATAAACGGCGGCCTGCGCCTGACCCTGCGGGCGCTTTTGGGCCAGCGCAAACGCGGCAGAAAGCATTTGCAGTTTGAGGGTGCGGATACTCTCGGGCGCAGCCCACAGGCGGACAAAATCGTAATCGTTCGTGTTGCCGCAGGGCATGGCACAGGTGGCGCAGCCCGGGGCAACGCGGTGCTTTTCAGTCTGGACGATGGCAAGCATCCGCTGCAGCCTTTTCTCCGGTGCATCCGGCTGCGCGGCAAGGCGCAGACCGGCGTTCAGCACCTCGTCGGTGTCGTCCGTTTTGGGCTCGTTGGTGGTGGCCCGGGCAAGCCCCACGAGGGCACCCAAAAGGGTGTCTCTTGCCTGCTGAGCAGGGGTGACAGGCGCTTTTAAAAGTTCAGGCATGGCACAGTTCCTTTCAATGGTTCTTTCTGCGGAAAGTATAGCCGATTTTATGGCTGTTTACAAGCGGGGAATATTTAAATCGGCGGAACACAAAAAATCCTCTAGCGTAGCGACTTGGATTTTTTGTATGGAGCCCAACTGCTTTGGGGTTACTAGGGGCGAGTAGCCCCTAGTTCGTGCCTCCCGCGCCTCGAAAGTAGCGGGCGCTTTTCTGGTACTCTTTTGTGCGCGCAAAAGAGTACATACTCGGCGGAGATGTTCTTTGCAAAAGGCGCGAAACTTTAAGTACGCGACTGTGCTATACAAAAAATATTAAAATAAAAGTCCCCTCTTTTGAGGGGACAAAAAATGAAATTAAACCAGCTCAGGAAGCTTTGCAGCCAGCAGCTCCGCCAGCTGTGCGTGGCCCTTGCGGGTCAGGTGCATGAAATCCACCTTGTTGAACTCGCAGTCCTTTGCATCCAGGAAGTGCACGCCCTGCCGCTCGCAGATGATGCGGAGCTGCCCGGCTACACCGGCAGACTTTTCCACACAGCCATCACCCATCACAGCGTCGTGGAAGCCTGCGCCGATGGGAGGAGGTGCCACCACCAGAATGTTGGGCTGCTTGGTGCCCCAGCAGTCTACGCTCTTTGCTTTGAGGATGAGACGCTCCATGCCTGCAGCAATGCAGGCGGCATTGGCACCAAAGCGCTCCTTCACATCGTTCGTGCCCAGCATGATGATGAGCAGGTCGATGACCTCATGGCTCTTGAGCAGGGCATAGATGACGCTGAGGGCATCCATAGATTCGTGGATGGGGTCCACAAATACGGTGGTGCGGCCGGAAAGACCCTCTTCGGTCACAAGGTATTCGTCGCCCAGCGCCTTCTGCAGGCGGCAGGTCCAGCGCTCCTCTTCATTGAAGCGGATGCCGTGGTCGGCGCAGTCGTTCGGGTCGGCACAGTAGCCGTGGGTGTTGGAATCGCCCAGACAGAGGATATGTGTTTTCATATATGATTACTCCTTTTCCATGGTCTGTCGGAAGTAGTACACTGCGCCCACCATACCGGCATCGTTGTGCAGCTGAGCGGCGCGCACTTCCAGCCCCTCTGCAAAGGCGGGCATGACCGATGCTTTCACCTTTGCGGCAATGGGTTCGATCAGCAGTTTCTGCTGCGCGCTCACGCCGCCGCCGATCAGAATGAGCTGCGGGTTGAAGATGTGCACCATGCCTGCAAGGCCCTGTGCGATCTCGTCCGTCCAGTGGTCCAGCAGGGCAAGAACTGTCTCGTTGCCTGCTTCGGCTGCGGCAAAGATGGCGCGGCCATCCTTCCAACCGGGGTCCTTTTCCTGTGCGGCGCGCACCAGCGCGGTGGTGGCAGCGTAGCGTTCCCAGCAGCCCTTTGCGCCGCAGGTACAGTCCACACCGTCCAGTGCGTGGGTGCGGTAGTGGCCCAGCTCACCGCCAAGGCCCCGTGCACCCTCTAACAAATGGCCTCCGGTCAGGATGCCGCCGCCCACGCCGGTGCCAAGGGTCACACCGATCACGTCCGTATAGCCCTGTGCAGCGCCGACCCACACTTCACCCAGCGTCATGCAGTTGGCGTCGTTGGCCACTGTGACGGGCAGGCCGAAGTCCTTTTCCAGCGCAGCCTTGATAGGGCTGCCGATGTAATTGGGAAAGTTGCCGCAGGTACCGGCCACGATGCCCTTGCGGCTGTCGATCTGACCGGTGGCCGAAACGCCGATGCCCGCAAGGCTTTCCACCGGAATTGCATTTGTGGTCAAAAACTCCTTTGCGGTCCTGCGCACGGTGGTGAGAACAGGCGTCTGGTAGCCGTCAAAGCTGACGCTCTCTTCGCCCTTGAGCAGCACCCTGCCGGTCTCATCCACGATGCCCAGCTTGACGGCGGTGCCGCCGATATCAATGCCAAAATACTGTTTCATCCGGCACACTCCATTTTACTTTTTTGCGGCGTTGATGGCACCGGTAAAGCGGGCCGTGATCTCTGCCGGGCGGGTGATGGCACCGCCCACCACCAGTGCGAATGCACCGGCTTCCAGCGCCTTGACCGCCTGCTCCGGGTAGTGGATGTGGCCCTCGGCAATGACCTTTGCCGGGCACTCTGCGGCCAGCTTATGGACAAAATCAAAGTCGATATCGTCAATGCCTTTTGTCTCCGGGGTGTAGCCGCGCATGGTGGTGCCCACAAAGTCGGCACCGGCTTCGGCGCAGGCCATGGCGTTCTCAAAGTTGTCGCAGTCGGCCATGACCAGCTGGTCGGGGTACTTTGCCTTGATGGCGCGGATGAACTGGGCAGAGGTGGAGCCGTCCGGGCGCAGGGCACCGGTGCCCTGCACGGCAAGGATGTCCACGCCGCACGCCACCAGCTCGTCCACTTCCTTCATGGTGACGGTGATGTACATGGGCGTGCCGGGGTAGTCCTTTTTGATGATGCCGATGACCGGAAGATCCACCACCTGCTTGATCTGGGTGATGTCCCGCACGGTGTTGGCGCGGATGCCCACAGCGCCGCTCATGGCGGCGGCTTTTGCCATCAGCGGCATCACGCCGCCCTCTTTCGTGTACAGGGGCTCTGTCTCCAGTGCCTGACAGGAGACGATCAGACCGCCTTTGATCTGAGCAAACAGCTTTTCCTTATCCATCGTTCAATCCTCCATCCGAATCTTTACAACAGCCTTGCGCACGCCCACACAGCCGTGCTGTACAAGGCCGGGTTTGTGCAGCTCTGTGGGGAAGAACAGCACAAAGCGTCCTTCGCCCAGTGTGCCGGTCACGACACTGGCGCTGTCCTGAAAACCGCAGTCGCCGGTAAAATCGCCGATCTCCCTGCCGGGATTTGTGGTAAAGCCCCAGCCCTCGCTGCCGGTGATGTCGAGCTGCAGGTCGGCGTACTTTTTGTGATATTCCGGGTGGTAGCCATCGTCCGAATGGAGCGTGGCATCCATCGTGTTAATAAAAACTTCCTCGCCATCCACCTCGGTGCGGCCCAGCGGCAGGCTGGCAGGGTCGTGGGTCAGCAGGTAATCAATGGCCGTGTCGAGATTTTTGCAAAGGCCCTTGTAGCGCGTCAGGTGCTGCAGGGTATCACAGATCATAAAACGTCCCTCCAAAAACAAGCGCCCGCTCTCCCCTCTGAAAAGAGACGGAGAGGGGCGCTGCTTCAATTTTACAGTTTTGCGATGGCAGCTTCGATCATGGCCTGTGCTTCGGCCACGATGGCTTCATCTTCCGGGATCAGGCCGGGCATCGGCTCGCGCACGCCGCCCAGCTCCAGATCGTACATCCGGCGCAGGATCTCCTTCTGCACGGCGTACAGGTTGCCGTGGGCTTCGCACATCTTGTAGATGATGCGGTCGGCATCGTACTGGATGGCGCGGGCGGCTTCGATCTCGCCCTTGTTGATGTGGTCGTTCATGGCCAGATACAGCTCCGGCATGACGGCGTAGGTGCCGCCGATGCCGCCGTCTGCGCCGATGACGCGGCCGGAAACAAACTGCTCATCGGGGCCGTTGAACACCACAAAGTTCCCCTCGCCGCGGGCAGCGATGCCGGCATCCTTGAACATCTGGATGTCCTGCGTGGGCATGGAGCTGTTCTTCACAGCCACTACATTGGGGTTCTTGAGCATTTCCTTCAGCAGGCTCATGGTCAGACCGGTGCCTGCCAGCTGAGGGATGTTGTAGATGACGAACTCGGTGTTGGGAGCAGCAGCGGACATATCGTTCCAGTACTTTGCAATGGCGTACTCCGGCAGGTGGAAGTAGATGGGAGGAATGGATGCAATGGCATCCACGCCCACGCTCTCGGCATGGCGGGCCAGTTCCACGCTGTCGGCGGTATTGTTGCAGCCGACATGCGCAATGACGGTCAGCTTGCCCTTGGCTTCGCTCATCACGGCTTCCAGAACGGCCTTGCGCTCATCCACGTGCTGGTAGATGCACTCGCCGGAGGAACCGCCTACATACACGCCCTTGACGCCTTTGGCAATCAGATGGCGGGTAAGGGCCTTGACACCCTCGGTAGAAATATTGCCCTCTGCGTCGTAGCAGGCGTAAAAGGCGGGGATGACACCCTGATATTTTTTGATATCTTTCATGTTCCAAACCCTTCTTTAAAAATAGTAATAAATACAGATGAAATGGTTTTGCATCAAGCTCGTACGCTTTCTGTTCCGGGCAGCGGCATCAGCGCCCTCTTGCGGTGCCCTGCATCCGCTTCGGCCCTTGGTGCGGGCCTTGCGTCTTGCAGACCGCTGCGCCAAAAATCCCTCCCTGTTTCCGCCGCAGGCGGCGGTCGGGATTTTAGCCCTTAACAGCACCCATTGCGATGCCCTTGGTAAAGTACTTCTGGAAAATGAGGAAGATGATGATGATAGGCACAGCAGCCAGTGCGGCACCTGCCATGATCAGGCCAAAGTCGGTGCTGTTCTCAGCCTGCAGCTTTGCAATGCCCAGCGAGATGGTCAGGTTGCTGGTGCTGGACAGCATGATCAACTGCATGAAGTAGTCGTTCCAGCTGTTGATGAAGGTAAAGATGGCCAGTGCACCGATGCCCGGCTTGACCATGGGCAGCACGATGTCGATAAAGGTCTTGGCCTCGCTTGCACCGTCGATGCGGGCTGCTTCCAGCATCTCAGTGGGGATGCCCTCACTGAACTGCTTCATCAGGAACACACCAAAGGGCCAGCCCACGATGGGAAAGATAACGGCCCAGATGGTGTTGTACAGATTCAGGCTGCTCATTTCGCGCAGCAGGGGGATCAGGATGACCTGCTTGGGCAGAGCCATTGCACACACGATGAGGGTGAACAGCAGCTTGCGGCCTACAAAGCGCTTTTTTGCCAGTGCATAGCCGGCCATGGCGGCGGTGATGCAGGTGAGGATCATGGACATGACGGCCATGAACACGGTGTTGATCATCCAGCGGATGGCAGCGGGAGCGGTGGGGCCTACCGAGAAGTAGATGGGCTCGCCGTTAGCGCTGAACTTGGAGCCAAAGGGCACAGCCAGCTGCCACAGCGGGGCGCTCTTGCCGGAGAACAGCTTCTGATAGTTGGTCAGCACCCACTGGCTGGGCCACCATTCGGGGGTGGTGGCGTTGATGGCGGCACCGGTCTTGAAGGAACCGGTGATGATCCAGTACAGCGGGAAGGCGAACAGCACCGCAACGATGCTGATGAGGATCAGCGTCAGGATCATGTAGGCGCTCATTCTCTTGAGCTTACTGGGGTGACGCTTCAACGGTTTTTGCTTTTTTGCAGCAGCATTTGCACTCATTGTCCGGCACCTCCTTTAATTATCCTGGTTGCCCAGCTTGAACTGGACAGCCGACAGAATGGCGATGATGATTGCCAGCACAACACCCATTGCGTTGCCGTAGCCGTAGCGGTACAGCTTGAAGGCGGTGTAGTAGATGTAGTACATGATGGTATCGGTGCTGTGGTTGGGGCCGCCGGAAGTCAGCAGCTGGATCAGCGCAAAGCACTGGAAGGAGTTGATGGTGGTAATGACCAGAATGTACAGGGTGGTGGGCATGATGGCGGGCCACTTGATCTTCCAGAAGCACTGGAAATCGGTGGCACCATCCACTTCTGCGGCTTCCACGATGGACTGGTCCACATTGCCCAGAGCGGAAACGTACAGCACGATGGGTTGGCCCACAGAGGTGGTGAGCAGGATCAGGATGATGCAGCCCAGAGCAAAGCGCTCATCGCCCAGCCAGTTGATGTTCTTGTCAATGAGGCCCAGAGTCTTGCCCAGATAGTTGAAGATGCCATAGTAGTTGTTGTACATCCACTTCCACACAACGGTAACAGCCACAGAGCCGGTGACAACGGGCAGGTAGAACACGCAGCGGAAAAGGCTGGTAGCCCACTCGGGCAGGTCTACGATGGCAGAGGAGACCCACAGCGAGAAGGCGCAGGTCACGGGCACGGACACCACCACGATGATGAAGGTGTTCTTTAAGGCACCCAGAAAGATGGGGTCTGTGAACAGTTCCTTATAGTTTGCAAGCCCCACAAAGATATCGGCACGGTTCATGGTGGAATCGAAGAAGCTGGTCACCACGCACAGCACCATGGGGTAAATGACAAAGCCCAGAAAGAAGATCAGGCTGGGCAGCAGGAAGCAATAGGAAGCGAAGGTCTCGCGCCGTACCAGCGCACTGCTGCGCTTAGGCTCTTTGATCGCCGTTTTTGCAGCCAAGAGAATCACCGTTCCTTTCGGTTATGATTTTTTTTTTACAAATAAAGCCCCTCCCTCGTCGGGATCTTCGAGGAAGGGGCGAAGCGTCAATAATTATCTGCCCCCGGCAGAGTGGATGGGCTTATGCCTGTGCGGCAGCGTTTGCGTTGTCCACAAAGGTCTTGACGGCAGTCTCGACATCCTCACCGGAGCCGACGCGCTGCAGCATGTTCCACCACTCGGTACGTGCGGTTGCCCAGCCCGGAGTGATCTGGTAGTAGTCGCCCAGATAAGCCATGAACTTGCTGTACTCGCTCATGATCTCGTTGTCGGCGTAGATATCGCCCACGCTGGTGCGGACCGGGAAGTAGGTGGAAGCCAGCACACTGTCCTTGACCTGATCGGGGTCGGCAGCGATGAAGTCGATGAAGGTCTTGGCTGCTTCGATCTTGGCCTCGTCGCCGTTATCAAAGATGCCGAAGCCCCAGATGCCGCCACACAGCTTCGGGTCGCCGCTGTCGGTGGGGAAGGCCATGGGGAAGATCTCGTCGCCATCGTTGGTCAAACCGGCGGCGTTGTTGTCGCTGTTGGCCTGCTGTGCAATGTTCCAGCAGAATGCCATCTGCAGGGTGCCGTTGCGGAACAGGGTGATCTCGTCGCCGCCTGCGATGGAAGCGTCAAAGTTGATGCCCTTGGTGTCGTGCAGGGTCTGGATCGCCTTGATGTTCTCGGCGGAGTCGGCAGTGTACTTGGTGTGGGCTGCATCGGTAAAGGTGCCGCCGTACATGTTGTTGATGATGGCGCGGGTGCCCTGGTCGCCGCCCTGACCTGCGCAGTAGATGGCTGCAACGTTCTCGTAACCGCCGTTGTACAGGGCGTCAACGGTCTTCAGGAAGCCGTCGGTGCTCCAGGTATGCTTGTCGGTATCAATGTACTGGTCAGCGCCCACTTCCTTGACCTTGGTCATGTTCACGGCCATGCAGTGTGCGGTCATGCACAGGGGATACTCGTAGTAGTTGCCGGCAGTGTCCTTGCAGGCGGACTCAACGGACTCGTAGATGTCCTTCTTGGCATCATCGGTCCACAGGTCGTTCAGCGGAGCCATAACGCCCTTTGCGCCCCAGTTTGCAACCAGACGCTCGGGACCTTCCATGATCAGATCAGGTGCGCTGCCGCCCTCGATAGCGGTGTTCACCTGATCGTCGCCGTTGGTGTAGTCCAGATACTCCACAGTGACCTTGATGTCAGGATACTTTGCGTTGAAGCTGGAAACCAGACCCTGAACGGTCTCGTCATTGCCCCAGCCGCCGATGGGGTATGTCCACAGCTTGATGCTGGTGGAAGAAGCAGCTGCGCTTGCAGCGGTAGAACCTGCGGTGGAAGCAGCAGTGCTGGTGCTTGCAGAAGAGCCGCCGCATGCGGCCAGAGCGCCGGCTGCGCCCAGAATGCCAGCGGCCTTCAGGAACGAACGGCGGGAAATGCAGTTTTTCATAGTAGTTTCTCCTTCGCATTCAAGATGCTTCACGTTGTTGGCGGCCTGCCGTGCCAGCGGCCGCTCTTGATGGCTCCATTATAGAAAAATATTTTCATTTTGTCCATTCATGGTTTTCATAAATTTTCAGAATGACAGTGTACATTGTGCACAAAAGCGTGGGATATATGTTGAAATGCAAAGAAAACCTTGCTTTACTCTTCTGAAATTATTACAGAATAGTACAAACCCACAAAAACGATAGTGAAAATGTTTTTCTAAACAAAAATGCAAAATTGAAAGATATTTTCACAAAATGGCCGGTTTTTCCGCCAAAACTGTGTGCTCTGCACAGAACTGCGAGCCAAAATGTGGGCAATGCGTCTCTTGCGAAGCGGGGACGATTCTTTTATACTTTTTATAAAGGTGAATGAAACGGTCGGCAGCTGATCCGGGTCGGTGAACTGCTGCGCCGGAAAAGAGGAAAAAGAAAAATGGCAACGAATTTTTGGGAGCTGCTGCAGCAGCATCAGGGCGACCTGACAAAATCGGGCCGCACCGTGGCGGACTATCTTGTGCAGCACGCGGCAGAGGCACAGTATCTGTCCATCTCCTCGCTGGCAAAGGAGTGCTGTGTGGCAGAGGCAACGGTGTTCCGCTTCTGCCGGGCGCTGGGGTTTGAGGGCTATCATGAAATGCGCATTGCGCTGGCGCAGGCCAACGCCACCGGTGCACTGGTCAACCAGCATGTGCCGGAGCCGGATGCCGACACGGCAACTTTGTGCGAGCACGCCAGCGCCCTGCTGATGACTACTATCAACGGCACCCAAAACAATCTTTCGCCGGAGGCGGTGGACAAGGCTTCGGAGCTGATGCACAAGGCCCGGCAGGTGTACTGCCTTGGTCAGGGCGGCAGCATGTATATTGCAAATGATATCTGCGCCCGCTTTGCCTGCATCTCCACCAAGTTCCGCACGGCAGGCGACAGCCATATGCAGCTGATTACGGCCAGCCTGATGACCCCGGAGGATGTGGTGCTGTTCGTTTCCTATTCCGGCGCTACCCGCGATATGCTGGAAACGCTGCGCGCGGCCAAGGCGGCGGGCGCAAAGATCATTCTGCTCACCCATTATGAGGATTCGCCCGGCGCAAAGCTGGCGGATATCGTGCTGCTGTGTGGTGCGCAGGAAAGCCCGCTGGACTCCGGCAACATCCCGGTCAAGGTGGCGCTGCTGTATGTGGCTGAAGTGCTGGTGCTGCGCTACACCATGGACGACCCCGAAAATGCCAACGCCGCACAGGATCGCACCAGTGAAGCACTGGCGGTCAAAATGCTGTAAAAATATTGCCCGCAAGGCCCCCGCAGATCCCGTGTTCTGTGGGGGCCTTGGCATATCCGGCAAAGGGTGCGTAAAATCTGTTTCTGATCTTTTTCAAAAAAAAATAGACATCATCTTTTCGATGAAGTCTATTTTTCTTTAGCCTCTTAACTTAACGGCATTGGGCGAATGCCTGATGGGCTTTTATGCCGGTGGTGAGGGTCTCCCGCGCACTGAGCAACAGCCCGCAGGGCTGATTGCTCCCCTGCTGTGCAGGGTCGTGCTGTTCGACCCGCTCACACGCCGCAGATAAAAAGAAAGCCCCCCAGACAAGCTGGAGGGCTTCCTTTTTATGCCGGTGGTGGGGGTCGAACCCACACGTGTTATTAGCACAAGGGATTTTGAGTTTTGGGGAGAGTTTTCCATTTGGTGTCATCTGGTGCCCGACTTTAAAGCGAAAAAGCAACAGTACATCGAATGAATTTTTGATAAATCTACGATTTTTCGTTACGTTTCCCCTCTACTCTGTTTTTTCGATTTGGATTGCCCAAATGGAAATTGGAGGGATGTTCAGGAGGGATGCAGAGCCTGTCATTCAGGACTGTGCACACAGGCTTTTTTCTTTTTTTTGGAAAATATTTCAAACCCGTGCAATTCCGAGGGCGGCTCATTTGTATCCAGAATGAAGCGACAAAACCGGGTGCACACCCCGGCAGCGACACACAATAAGAAGAGGGGATATATTATTATGAAAAAGACGGTTTCTGTTTGCATGACGGCTGTGATGGCTCTTTCCCTGCTGGCAGGCGGCGCGGTACAGGCATACGCACTTTCGGCAGAGACGGTGGAACCAGTTTCTGCTGTGGCTGAGGAAAACTGTATTTCCAGCAGCTGGAAGCGTGCTTCCGACCCGGCACTGACCGAGAAAGTTCGCAAAGTGTTCGATAAGGCCTTTGATGGTCTGGAGGGCGTTTCCTACACGCCCGTGGCCCTGCTGGCAAGCCGCACCACCGGCTCCGGTATCCAGTACCGCATTCTGTGCAAGGCGACTGTCGTCGTACCGGGCGCACAGGAAGAATATGTGGTGGTCACGCTGCAGCGCGGCTGGCTGGGCAAGGCAGAAATTCTGGACATCGGCGACCCGCTGTGCCTGACAAATCTGGACTACGAGGAAGGCGCTGTGGGCACCTGGCAGGAAGCGGAGTCCCCCGCCATGACGGAGGAAGCCACGGCGGCGTTCAACAAGGCCACCGTGGGCTTTGTGGGCGTGGACTATGTGCCAGTGACCTTGCTGAGCACCCAGACCGTGGCAGGCACGAACTACCGCATCCTGTGCGAAGCAACCACGGTTTATCCGGGTGCTGAGATGCACTATGCCGTCGTGAACGTGTATGAAAGTCTGGAAGGCAATGCCAACATCATCAGCGTGACCGATGAATATGTGAGCTAAGGGAGAGTTTTTGATTCAGAAGGTCCTCCGCTGCACCTTGGGGATATTCAGCGGAAACATTTATTTTGATATTGCAAACAAGCCAGACCGGCGGGTCTGGCTTGTTTGCTGTTCCACGGAGTGGGCGTGGAGGAAAAGTGCTCCGCAGCATAACCTCAAAGCTGTGAGCCTTTTTATTTGACTCGTCCCTTTTCTGTTATCACTCTGCCTGTATCTCTTCCACCAGCGGCAGATAGTCGGCACAGTATTTTCGGTATAGCGGCTGCACCAGCTGCCGGAAGTTCTGCATTTCTTCTTCGGGCAGCGGCAGTTCCCGGCACCCGCCAGCCAATGCCGCTTTTCGGGCAGCTGTTTCCTCCTGCGCCCAGAGCTGGCGCTCGTATTGCGCCGATGCCCGGGCGCACGCTTGCAGGATCTGCCGGTATTCCTCCGGCAGTGCATCCCATGTGCGGCCGGAAGCCAGCTGCACCTCCGGTACGCGGCTGTGCTCATCGGCCATGTAGTACCGTGCCACCTTGTAGTGCTCCATGGAATAGTAGGCCGGCCAGTTGTTTTCGGCGGCATCGATCTGCCCGGTCTCAAGCGCCGAGTAGACGTCGCTGTACGCCGTGGTCTCCGGCACTGCACCCAGCAGGCGGATCATGTCGATCACGATCTGCGAATCCTGCACGCGGATGGTCTTGCCCTGCAGATCGTTCAGGCTGCGCACCGGCTGACGGGCATAAAACGAGCGGGCACCCGCGTCGTACCAGCTCAGGCCTACCCGTCCCTGCGCGGTAAAGTCCTGCAAAAACTCAGCCCCGATGCTGCCGTCCAGCACGCGCCACATGTGGTCGGCATCCCGGTAGAGATACGGCAGCAGCAGCACGTTGAGCCGGGGCAGATCGTCCGTGGCCACCGAGAGCGACACACGGGCAAAATCTACGCCGCCAATGGCAAGCTGTTCCCACACCTGCTGTTCCGAGCCGTACTCGCCGTTCGCCTTGACCTGAATGACCACCTTGCCCCCGGTCTGCTGCTGCACAAGGTCTGCAAAATACTGCGCGCCCTGCGTAGTGGGGTACCCGGCGGGCTGGTTATCGGCATAGGTCAGCACATAGTCCGGTGTGGTCTGCAGCTTTGCGGCACAGCCTGCCAGCTGCAAGGCCGCAAAGCCCAGCCCGGCTAAAAAGGTCCGTCTGCGCATGGTGTCTCCCTCCCTTTGCAGATAGTATAGCGCACAAGGCTGCCTTTGTGCAAGAGACAAGAAAAGGCGGTGCCCGCCGCAAAGCAGGTACCGCCTTTTAGGAGAAGAAGGGAATGTCTCAGTTACATCAGGCCCATTGCCTGCGGCAGTGCGGTAGACACTGCCGGGATAAAGGTGACCAGCAGCAGGCCGCCGATGATGGCCACATAGTACATAAGCATGTACGGCATGACCTTGGAAAGCGAGGTGCGGCCCACCTTGATGCCCACGAACAGTGCGTTGCCCACAGGCGGGGTGATGTTGCCGATGCACAGGTTATACACGAGGATCAGACCGAACTGGATGGTGCTCATGCCAAAGCTCTGGCAGATGGGCAGGAACAGCGGGGTGAAGATGAGGATGGCCGGGGTCACATCCATAAAGGTGCCGGACACCAGCAGGATCACGTTCATGATGAGCAGGATGATGTACTTGTTGCTGGTCAGGCTCAGCAGGGCTGCTGCCACAGCATCCGGGATCTGCAAAAAGGCCATGACCCAGCCCAGAATGTTGGAAACACCCACAAGGAACACCACCATGCCGGACATCTTGGCAGAGTCCACGATGATCTTCCACAGGCTCTTCAGGTTGATGGAGCGGTAGCAGAAAGCAAGGATCAGCGCATAGACAACGGCAATGGCAGAGCCTTCGGTGGCAGAGAACACACCGCCGATGATGCCGCCGATGACCACGATGATCAGGGACAGGGAAGGCAGAGCGCGCAGGGTGCAGATGCCGAGATTTTTCCAGTCAAACTTACCGGGGGTGCCTTTATAGCCCAGCTTGACCGCCAGCAGCACGCCCACCACGCAGCAGCACAGCGCCCAGATGATGCCGGGAATGTAACCGGCCATGAACAGCGCAGCCACAGAGGTGCCGCCGGATGCCAGCGAGTAGGTGATCAAGGCGTTGGACGGCGGGATCAGCAAACCGGAGCAGGAGGAAGCAGCGTTGGTGGCAGCGGTCACGGCGGGGTCGTAGCCCTGCTCCTCGGCACCGTCGCGGATCATGGAGCCAACGGCAGCAGCCGCAGCGGAAGCAGAGCCGGAGATGGCGCCGAACAGGGCGTTGGTGCCGATGTTGGTCACCAGCAGTGCGCCGGGCATCTTGCCCAGAATGGCCATGACGAAATCCACCAGACGCTTGGCGATGCCGCCCTGATTCATGATGTTGCCGGCCAGAATAAAGAACGGGATGGCGGTCAGGCTGAACTTGCTCATGCCCACAAAGGTGCGCTGGGCAGCGGTCAGCACGGCCACGTTCAGGTCGATGGAAGAAAGGATGGCAGTCAGAGAAGAGACTGCAATGGCGTACGAGATGGGCACGCCGAGGAACAGCAGCACCAGCAGCACTGCCAGAATTACGAGTAACGCTTGAATTGCCACAGCTTAGTCCTCCTTATTTTCCTTGTCGGCATCGGCAGCCATTTCGGCTTCCACCTTTGCAAAGTCTGCATCCTCCGGGGTATCCAGACAGATGGAGCCGTTGGCGATGCCGATAATGTTCAGCACGGAATACACCAGAATGATCACGCCGCAGATGGGCATGACCCAGTAGAACACGCCCACGGCAACGCCCAGCGAGGAGGTCTGCTGTCCCATAGCCAGCTGGGACACCTGAAAACCGCCGAACACCAGAATGGTCGCGGAGAAGATGAAGGCGATGACCTCAGCAAAGATGTGGAACGCCTTGCGCATGGTGGGGTTGAACCGGTCCACCAGCACGGGGATGTTCATGTGGCCGCGCTCGCCGGAGACGATGGTGGCACCCAGCATGGTGCTCCAGCCAAACAGATAACCCACCAGCTCTTCCGACCATGTGGAGGGAGAATTGAAGATGTAACGCACGATGACCTGATAGGTGGTCAGCACCACCATGACCGTCATGCTCAGACCTGCCAGCAGGTTGAGCACCTTGTTCAGGGTATTTCTCAGTTTTTCCATGATGCTCCTCCTCAGTCCGCAGTGTGGGCAGCGTTGTGCTGCTGGATCAGGTCATAAATGGGCTGCAGTTCCGGGTTTGCTGCCAGCACGGAATCGTGCAGGGGGGCCATAGCCTCCTGAAACGGTGCAGTGTCCGGGTAAATAAAGTTGACGTGCTGCTCGTTCTCGGCCTTATCTTTCGCCTCAGCCACAGCATCCTCCCAAGCATCCTGCTCGGTGCGCTTCACGATCTGGAAACCCTCTTCAAAGATCGCGCGCTCCTCGTCGCTGAGTTCGTTCAGGAAAGCGTAGTTTGCCACCAGCAGGTCCGGCACCATCTGGTGCATATCGTAGGAGTAATACTTGCAGATATCGCCGTGACCGTTATCGGTCAGAGCCAGCTCGTTGTTCTCGGCACCATCCAGAATACCGGCCTGCAGTGCGGTGTACACATCGCCGAAGCCCATGGGCGTAGCGGTGCCGCCCAGCAGACGCATCATTTCCACGTTGGTGGGCGACTGCTGCACGCGGATCTTCAGACCCTTCAGGTCGGAGGGCTGGTTGATGGGGTTCTTGATGGTGTAGAAGTTGCGGGTGCCGGCATCCAGCCATGCCACCGTTTCCAGACCGGCCTTGGAAGTGGTCTTGAAAATGGGGTCCGTCACTTCGGGGTCGTCCATCGCCTCGTGGTAGGCTTCTACGCTGGAGAACAGGTAAGGCAGGTTGAAGATCTGGTATTTGGCACTGAAGGTCTCCATGATGGCAGTGGATGCCACCACAAAGTCGATGGCACCGGTCTGGGTCAGCTGCACCATTTCGGTCTGGGAGCCCAGCAGCTCGCTGGGGTACACCTCCACACGGTACTTATCGCCCAGCTTCTCGTTGATGTAGTTGGCAAAGGCTTCCAGTCCAAGATGATCCGGGTGGGTCTGGGACTGCACATGGCCGATGCGCACGATCTTGCGGTCGTCACCGGAGCCGGCACCGCAGCCGGTAAGCATCATGCTGCTGGTCAGTGCCGCCGCGCCCATCAGCGACAGAAACGTTCTTCTCTTCATGAATGGCATCCTCTCTTTTCACGTTTTTTCTATGATTATATTTTAACAACTCGTTCATTTTTGCGAAACCGGATTATTTTGTGAAACGCAGTACGATTTTGTCTTTGTTGTATCCAAGTACAATTTTTGTGTTTTTTGGACGAAAAAAACTGGCAAAAACAAAAAAGCACCCGTTCCTCTCCTGTTCACAGGCAGGAAAGAACGAGCGCTTCTTTTGGATCCGATTTATCCTTGTGCCGCTTTTTCCGCTGCGGCTACGCGGTATTCCGAAGGGGTCTGACCGGTCAGGCGCTTGAACACCCTTGTAAAATAGTTGGCGTCGCTGTAACCCACAGCAGCGCCGATATCCTTCAGGCTCAGGCGCGGGTCCAAAATCAGCTGGCGCGCCTTGTTCACCCGGTATTCGTTCAGGTAGGCCGAAAAGTTTACCTTAAAGCACTGCTTGAACAGCTTGCAGAAGTAGGCGTCCGAGTAGCGCAGCGCAGCGGCGGCATCCTGCATGGAGATATCCTCCCTATAATGAGCGTCGATGAAGCGGCTGATCTCGGCACGGATGATGGCGGTGCGCATATCCTCGTCCTCTTCCCGGCGGAGGGGCTCTGCAGGCGCAGGGGGCTGTGCCGGGTGGGCAGGCAGCGGCACCGACACCTGCCGGATGGCATCCTCCACTGCGAATACCAGTTCCTGCTCGTTGTAAGGCTTGAGCAGATAGTCCATCGCCCGTACAGAGATCGCCTGCCGTGCGTAGTCGAACTTATCAAAGCCGGTCAGGAACAGGATGGCGCAATTTTTGTCTGTTTCACGGATCTTGCGCGCCACCTCCAGTCCGGTGAGACCCGGCATTTCAATGTCCAGCACAGCCACCTGCGGCGCTTCGCGGGAAAAAATTTCCAGAGCCTCTCTGCCGTTTTTTGCTTCATACAGGCTTATCAGATCTCCCAGATACTTCTGCAAGGTCCGGCACAGCACCTTGCGCTCGATCAATTCATCCTCTGCCACCAGCAATTTGCACTTCACGAGAGCGTCTCCTCCTTTTCTTCCGGCTGCTGCGTTTGCGGGAGTTCAAACCGCACCACAGTACCGCAGTCTGCGCGGCTGTATACCTGCATTTTACCGCCCGGATACAGCATCCCGATGCGGCGGGAAATGTTGCCAAGGCCAATGCTGCGTCCGGTCTGCTCGCTCTGCGCAATTTTAGTTTGCACAGCGTCCAGTTCCTCTGCGGTCATCCCCTTGCCGTTGTCTGCAACTGTGAGCACCAGCACCTTGCCCTGCATCCATGCCCGCAGCAGGATGCGTCCGCCTTCCTCGCAGGACTTGAGCCCGTGCGAGTAAGCGTTTTCCACCACCGGCTGCAGCATAAAGGACGGAACGAAAACCGCCGCAGGCTGCACCCGGATGCTTTTTTCAACGGTAATGCGTCCATCGAACCGCATCTGCTGCAAATAAATGTAATCCTCCAGCCCGTCCAGTTCCTCCTCCAGCGTGATCTGCTGGCGCTTAGTGCGCAGATTGTGCCGGAACAAATTGCCCAGATGCACGATCATCTGGTCGGTGGTGGAAGCATCCTCCAGCCGCGCCATGCAGGAGATCATGTTCAGGGTGTTGAACAAAAAATGCGGATTCACCTGACTTTTCAGCACCTCCAGCCGGGTGTGCTCCAGATCTTTTTCCAGTGCAAGGTTCCGCACCTCTTCCCGGTGCAAGGCCTGTTGCGTGGTCAGTTGCTGCGCCATGGCGTGCTTCATCTGGTTAAAGGTTCCCGTCAGCTGCCCCACTTCGTCATTGTTTTTCACCGGAAGATCCGGGCTTGAAAGATCCCCCTCGGCAATGCTGCGGGAGGCCTGTGCCAACCGCAGCAGCGGACGCACCACCGCGCGGCTCAGCACCCGGATGAGCAGCAGCACTAGTACAGCCGCCGTCAGGAACAGCCCCAGATACAGCCACGGCAGATGCCGGATGTGAGCCGCCGTGCTGCTGTAAAGGGCGTTTTCCTGTTCCAGCGTGGCCTGTGTCAGACGTAGCGCATACTCGGCAAGGTAGTCCTGCAGTGCCATCACACGGTACATCTGTTCAATATAGGTATCTGCCGAGGGGGAAAGCTGCAAAAAGGCATCCCGCTCCTGCCGATAGCCCGCATACCCTTGCAAAAGATTCCATGTGCGGGCATAGCGCTCCTCGCCGATGCGGGCATAATCGAAGGGCAGGGCTGCAAGGCTCTGCTCGGAAGCGGTGCAGGCGGCGGTATAGGCCTGTTCGGTTTCAGAAGTAGGCTGGCGCACATAGCGTGCAAAGGCCTGTGTTTCATCCTTGAGGGCGTTTTGCACCGTGTAGCAGACGGCGTTGTCGGCCAGCAGCATATCAAAGGAGCGTACCGTCCACTGACCTGCCATGGTAGCAATGCCAGTAGAAAGCATGGTGACCAGCAAAATCGCGGCAAGCCATGCCGTGACCTTGCGGCGCAGGGATATACCGCCCTGTGCGGTTTTGTTCCCTGCCATACGCTTTCCCTCCTGTCCTTGCAGCATCCCGGCCTTTTTTATAAGTATAATAATCTCCCGGGGAAAGTGCAACTGCAAAAAGCACCGGTTTCCGCAAAGAAATCGGTGCTTGTAGGCAATGTGTCAGACTGTCAGCGGGTCAACAACTGAAAATGATTCCGCATCTTCCCAGAAAACACCAAAGTATAAGAAACTGAGCAGAAAAAGAAAAGCAGCCCAAAACCTTTCGATTTCGAGCTGCTTGCTATGCCGGTGGTGGGGGTCTCCCGCGCACTGAGCAACAGCCCGCAGGGCTGATTGCTCCCCTGCTGTGCAGGGTCGTGCTGTTCGACCCGCTCACACGCCGCAGATAAAAAGAAAGCCCCCCAGACAAGCTGGAGGGCTTCCTTTTTATGCCGGTGGTGGGGGTCGAACCCACACGTGTTATTAGCACAAGGGATTTTGAGTTTTTGTCCTCATCTTCCATCTGGTGTCATCCAGTGATATCTAGTGATATCTGGTTCCCACTGTGCAAAGGCAAAATTCACGCCTCAACGAACAATAATTTGAAATATCCACGATTTTTCGATGCGTTTTTCCTCTACTCTGTTTTTTCGGTTTGGACCGCCCAAATGGAAATTGGAGGGATGTTCAGGAGGGATGCAGGGCAAAACGCTCCTCTGCTTAGGCACAAAACGAAAGGAAAGTCAAGGATAATGAATCAAAATCAAGCAAAAGAGTATTATAAAAAATTATTTGTGAACTATCCTGATGTGCTGTCTGTCGAAGAAGCAACAACTTTACTCGGTTTCAAAAGCCAGACTGCCATCATCAGAAGAATCCATCAACATAGAATTCGCTGCCTGAAAGTCGGACGATCTTTTATGATCCCGAAAGAATATCTCATCGACTATCTTTTGGATAGCTAAATTATACAGCCATTATATTACATAGCGCACCACTTTTCAATAAGAAAAGAGTGCGCTTTTTATTTTCAAACGAAAGGCGGTCGATTTTTTGAACACAAGCTGGAGCAAAACGTTGAAAAAGCCACATGACCCTTGACTACTTCTACGGACAAGCCGGAGAGCTGTTCTCCTTCTACCGCATTCCAAAGGCTCTTTTTCAGGAGCCACGGTTCCAGAGCCTGTCAACCGATGCCAAGACCCTGTACGGTATCCTGCTGGACCGCATGAGCCTGTCCGTGAAAAACGGCTGGCTGGACGAGCAGAACCGGGTGTTCATTATCTTCACGATAGAGGATGTCAAGAGGGCGTTGTGTTGCGCAGACAACAAAGCGACCAAGCTGCTCCGGGAACTCGAAAAGTTTGGTCTGATTGAACGAAAACGCAGAGGTTTGGGAAAGCCAAGTTTGGTGTATGTGAAGAACTTTTCGGCAGAATCGTCAAAATCAATATTCCAGAATCGTGATTTTCACGATTCTGGAGGCTTCAAAAACGCAAGTCAAGACCCTTCAAAATCACGATGTAATAAGACTAAAGAGAATGATACTGAAATGAGTGAGACTGATCCATTCTATTCTGAAGAAGCGGATGGGATGAGTAAACGCACCCAACTGGAAGAATATTTTTCGCAGTCTTTGGAGGTGGAACTTCTGCTCCGGCTCTGCCCGGATGATGAGGATACCATCTATCAGATCGTAGATTTGTTGGTGGACACCTGCGCTACCAACCGCAAGCTGCTGCGCATTGCCGGGGACGATAAGCCCGCCGAGGTGGTACGCAGTCGCTTTATGAAGCTGAACGCTGACCATATCCGCTTTGTGCTGAAGTGCCTTGCAGAAAACAGCAGCCCGATCCGAAACATGAAACAATACCTGCTCGCTTCTCTGTATAACGCACCCACCACGATGCAGCTTTCCTACCAGAACCAAACCAACCACGACTTAGCGATGCGGAGGTGATAAAAATTTCAAAGAAAGCAACTACGATTGCCATCGTCAACCAGAAAGGCGGCACCGGCAAGACCACCACCTGTGAAAATTTGGGCGTTGGACTTGCAGCCGAAGGCAAAAAAGTTCTGCTGGTAGATGCTGACCCACAGGGCAGCTTGACCATCAGCATGGGCTGGCAGCAGCCCGATGAACTGCCCACTACCCTCTCCACCCTGATGGCAAAAGCCATGAATGACCAGCCCATTCAGCCCGGTGAGGGCATTCTGCACCACGCAGAGGGCGTTGACCTGATCCCTGCCAATATCGAACTGGCAGGGCTGGAGGTGGCTCTGGTAAACAGCATGAACCGGGAAAAGATGCTGAAACAGGTGCTGGACAGTGCCAAGCGGGAGTACGATTTTATTCTACTGGACTGTATCCTGCAAAAGCTCATGCACCGCTCAGACGTTGACAGTATCATCTGCGCAACGGATGCAGGATAGTGCGGTTGGGTGACTCAAGAGAAAGAAAAAAGAGACCTCATCTCGTCAAAAAACTAAATCATAAAAGCATCAAAGAGGGCATTCAAATGAAACAAAATCGAATTTTTGACCAGAATAGTTCTCAAAAAGCACGTTCTTGGCACTATAATATGGACACCAACCGAGCGGAAGCCCAGTTCGCTGATGGCTCTGCCATTGCCATTGACTGCCTTGCCATCGAGGACGAATACGGCAATACCCCGGCACAGCGAGCTGAACTTGATTGGCTACTATACAACAAGCCCTTGGAGTGCGTCCAGCTTGTGCTGAGTGGTGAGATTGAGCATTATCTCTCACTTGGCTGTGACCATGGCAAACTGAAAGACTAACCTCTAAATAGGCCAAACAACCCGCTACTTGCAGTCGCTGCAAATGGCGGGTTGTTTGCTTATTTTAAGTTTTTCCTTTGCTCATAGTAGTGCAAAATCAATGTAGTGCAAAATCAATGGCCCAACGGTCAAAGAAATCACAAATATCAGGCAAATCTACTGGTTTCTTATAAATGTCATTCTAAAATTCAATGGATTTTGCTATTTCTAGCACTTGTTTTTTCGACACGAAAGTCGATTTAACCCTATATTTTATGTATCTCTCGATGATTTCAAGTTTGCCATTTTGGGGGCTTGATTATTGAGAAAATTCTAAATTCCAAAAAGGTCTATCATTTTCATCAATCGCATCGTTATTGAGAATAAGCACTGCACCACCACTTAACAGAGAAGGCAGCTGTAAATAGCTTATATTATTTATTGAGAAAATGAAACGCTATTGCAACAGTTGAATACTGTATATTTTATCAAATTGATACGGATCTGATAGCAACACCTTACCGTTTGATATCACAAGAATGCTTTCGCCTTCTTTAAGATACGACAACTGAAGATTTCCTTTCAAGTAGTTTGATACGCCATAAATTATATAATTGTCATCCGTATCATATAATTGATTTTTTGCAGTCGCATAAATACAATTGTTCTTCAGGTCAACTTCTTCAATTATAAGTTCCGATTTTTTTCTTCCGAATGTATTCGATTGAAATAGAATGCAGAGAACCACTGCCACAAATGCTATGCCAACCATAATCTTCCGTTTGCATTTCATTTTATCAACCTCTGTATGAAAGGAACAGCGTATAAAGCGATTGTGTTATTCTCAATGCCCCTGTATAAGAAGTTGGATATGAAGAACCATCAATTGTGCTTCCATCTTTATGGATTCCGATAGCTACATACCCAGCTCCAGAAATATATTCTACAAGAGGACCACCACTAAAGCCACCTGTCAAATCCCAATCGCCCTTGAGATATTTTGAAGTCTGACTTCTAATATACCCAGAAGATTTACACATCCGATATCTCGCATCGGCACCATTTATTTGGCTCGGATAGCCATAAGCATACACCAACTGTGATGATGAATAATTGCTAGACTGCCAATGTAACCCAAGCCATCCCGTTTTCGTTCCTAAATTATTCTTGAGCGTAATAATCGCCCAATCCTCCGAACTTGTTCCAGCAAGATAAGAATCACTAACAATCATCGAACTTGCCGATACATTTTCGCTTCCAAAAGGTTTACTATTATCAGATCGAGCAGGTGCGACATTTACCGACTTAACGTAGGCTTTTTCCTTTATACTGTATAGATTATGTGCTGCTGTTGCAAGTGCATTAGGCCCAATCATAAATCCAGAACCATAATTTGTCCCTCCATTATTGGTCGTTATCTGTAGGCATACCGTACTACAATATGGTGTTGCCGTTGGATTATCAACAACAGTGATATCATTGCTTCCGATAATCGCATACAGATCGGATAGATCAATATCCGAAATCTTTCCATTTGGAAAATAGCCTGCAGTTGTCTCTCCATCCGTGAAGGAATTGGTTTCAACTATAATTTCCTCTATAGATTCTTCTTTTGTATCAAAATCGTATCTATGGTATCTCTCGATATGAGATTTGCTTCCATCACTTTGATTATCTGCAAAAGCAGTCAGCCCAGAGTTAAGCTCCATTGAAGAAAGAGCCACAATCCCACTTGCTTTCAAAAAAATTCTACGAGATATTTTTTCACTAGCTATTTTAATTTTCCTTCTTTACTTTTAGAGTATACACAAGATTTCTTATACATCAGTTGCTCTGCATTGGAAACACCTCCGTAAAATTTTTCATACGTTAGAGCCATCCTTATTTTAGATTTCAACTTTTACTTTCGCAAAAAAATAAATACCACTGATTTTTTATCCAATAGCCGTGCTAAGATTTATCTCTATGGGATTCAACACATGCGTCTGCTGGCACAACCAAGCCCAATTGTTCACTGTAGTAGTAAACAAGTCGTCATAGTTGTTGTCATATGCAAAATCAAATGTGTCATGAACGGTAATCAAGTAATACATTATAGAATTACCAATCATGAAGCCTGTTCCAGAGGTGCTTACCCTATGCAATGCATAGAATAAATCTGCATTATCAGACTTTTGAATTGTAAAAGACCAACTTCCTCCACTAAAATCTTTCAAGCCACTATTAAGTACTTTGTTTTTATAATTATTAAAAACTGTTGTCGTGTTTAACTTGTCAAGCAATGGCGTCGAAGAATCCGTCACACTCTCAGAATAGTCAATATTATATACAGAGAATTCAACCATAAGAGCCGCACATTCATATCCCTTATCCCGTGCAATTTGCGCAGCTGCCAACCATGCAAGCTGTGTATTATTTAACAAATTTCCAGATGCACGTGTTTGATCTTCATCTTTCATCTTATCGATAAACTTATTTAATTCATCTATCGACATTCCCGAAAAATCAACATGATACTTATCATTCATGCTTTGAATAACAGGATTGCTAGCTTTACGGCTGCTTATGTTAGCAGCATAAGACACAGTATTTATCGAAAACAAAAAACACACTGAAAGAATTAATGATACGAACCTCTTCATAACGAACCTCCTTAAATTCTGTACTCTACTATATAAATTGTGTGCTTCTCATCATCCCAGACAACGAGACTAAAATTCACATCTTCAGAATGTAAAAGCAATGTATTCATTTCGGCTTCCGAGCGTAGTTCCTTATGCTGACTATTATCATAAAGAAAAAAATTTCCACTTGCAATTTCAGGAATCACAAAATCTAATCCAAAATATGACGACACATTTTTTAATATAGAAGATATGGTTGGAGAATCATTAATTTTCTCCCATGAATCGAGTTGATGAATAATTTTGGCTGCATCCACATCGTAGTATACCGCTAACATTATCCCATCATTTTGCAATCCGCCATAAGCCTCATATATCAACGATTCAGAGTATGTTGCTTTTCCAATTTTGAATTGTTTCAAATAATCTCGTTTTTCATATTTGCTTTTTCTTCCAAGCATAAAGCCCAAAAGCAAGCACAGTGCGACTATAGCTAGGTATCGGATAACTCGCGTTGGTCTCGCCTTTATAATTACCTCACACCTTTCTAACTTGCTGAAATATATAACAAACTCCACTTATCTACTGGTACTTCCGGTAATGGTTTCGCTCCGTCCATCGGAATAGCTAAAGGTCGCAGAATACTCAAGCCTATAAGATTTTCCGGGCTTAGTGTTAAAGCTACTGCTCACCATGCAGGTTGAGGTCGTGCTGCTGTTTGAGCAGCTACTTACTTTTTGCCATGTTCCAATTGTCCCCTTTTCATAGAGAACGCCTGAAACGCTGATTTTCTTTACTCCAGTTCGAGTCTGGGCATCAACCTGATAGTATGTTTGGTAAATAGATCCGTTGACCGTACTATCGCCTACATACCGTTCAGACTTTTCAGCGGCCATTGCGGTGCAGGCAAAGCTCAAGAGAATCACCGCTGAAACAACAATGGACAACAAACGCTTTTTCGACATAGACATACACCTCCGTTTTTTTGCTCCCATCAAGAGCCTTTGTATAATCAACGCAATTCGCATTCGCTTCGTTTCAATTTTCAGGAGAAAATTTTTCAAATTTTCCATCTTTGTAAGTTCAGACAAAAAGAAAGCCAGACATTTGTGAACTCTCACAAGTGTCCAGCTTTCTTAACGGATACCTTCCGCAATTTTCATAATCTCATCGTATGGAATGTTTCCCATAACGGTATGTGTAATCCCCCGATGTTCCCAACTTAGAGTATAAACATTCTTTCCATGTTCATCCGTACTGGTTCCAAGTACACCATCTGCTTCTCCGACCTTTACGGTTTCGTACACTGTATGCTCATTATCAAACAGGGACTGCTGCCCTGGCTGGATAATTGAGCAACGGACTGTGTAGCTTTCCTCTGTTTCTTTTGACGAGTAAACATGTAAAAAGTTTTCTGCTCGCTCAAATTTCTGCACATCGTCCATTTCAAAGCCGTTCGGCACATAATGGTCGCTGTATCCATCCGGGAGCCACTCCAGCGGTTCGCCATCCACCTGATAAGTCAGCTGCATCTCAATGGGCAGAAATTTTTGAATCATCGTATAGACTGCCCTGCGGAAATCAGCGCTGACCGCAAGAGCACCAACCGTCAGCATTACGAGTGTCAATGCCGCAATTAGTACTCGTTTCAACACTGGGTGGTGCTTTTTCTTCTTTAAGGCCTCTGTCATTCGTTCGTCCCATTGGGACGTATCTGGGTAGATTTCCTCAAACTGCTTTGGCGTTGGAAGCGAATCCAGTTCTCTTTGCGCATCTGCACGAAGTGCCATCATCAAAGCCGCATCAAATGAAATGTCTGTCCGCTCACTCATGGCTGTTCATCTCCTTCCATAATAGTTTTCGTCCTCGAAAGAGCCGTGTTCGTACCACTTCATCCGTTAATCCCAGCGATTTTGCAATCTCACGGTTTGTATATCCCATTGCCAAAAGGCGTAGCGGATCACGGTACATCGGTTTCATTTGGCCAATCAGTTCTGTTAGACGTTCAATGTTATCGGTGCTAACTGCTGCATCATCCGGCACCGGAGCGGCATCTGGTTCGTTTGGGACATCTTCCAGCAATTCTTCTCGTTGTTTGCGAAGCATATCATATGCACAGCTTCTACTACAACTAACGAGATAAGCAGCGAGTTCGTGACAGTTTTCTCGATGAATTTTAGAAAAATTTTTTGCAACGTACAAAAATACCTCTTGTAGCACATCCTCTGCCAGATACGAATCATCCATGATTTTGTAAGCGGTATGGTAAACCAGCCGTTTGTATGTATTGTACACCTCGGTAAAATCTTCTTCAAAGTTTCGATCATCAAGCACACTTAGATATAACGCAAGCAACGCAGTCACCTCTATTCACATTGATTGTGTGTAGTGTACCACGAACCAATAAAAATGTCGAATACAACCAACTTTTGAAAAGGAGCGTGATGCCATTGACCCAACCGAAAACCGATCTCGCCTATCTCCGCAGCGAGAAAGCCAAAGCAGAACAGCAGCTGCGCTACTACCAGCACCGGGAGAAAATTCTGGAACACCAGATACCGGAGCTGACCCGCAAGGCCCGTGTGCATCGGCTGTGTACCCGTGCCGGAATGCTGGAAAGTTTTCTGGTCTGTCCGGGAGAACTGACCG
>ENA-ORTT01000165-ORTT01000165.1-human-gut-metagenome-genome-assembly--contig:-NODE-165-length-93103-cov-5.699435_pt1 | contig 93103 bp, 79 predicted proteins | sample MGYA00242074_ERZ509197 | MGnify/ENA primary metagenome ERZ509197 (study PRJEB26280, sample SAMEA2338789) | human gut metagenome | biome: human gut; feature: human-associated habitat; material: faeces...
TCGAATTAAACCACATACTCCACTGCTTGTGCGGGCCCCCGTCAATTCCTTTGAGTTTCAACCTTGCGGCCGTACTCCCCAGGTGGATTACTTATTGTGTTAACTCCGGCACGGAAGGGGTCAGACCCCCCACACCTAGTAATCATCGTTTACAGCGTGGACTACCAGGGTATCTAATCCTGTTTGCTACCCACGCTTTCGTGCCTCAGCGTCAGTTAAAGCCCAGCAGGCCGCCTTCGCCACTGGTGTTCCTCCCCATCTCTACGCATTTCACCGCTACACGGGGAATTCCGCCTGCCTCTACTTCACTCAAGCTCTGCAGTTTCAAATGCAGGCTATGGGTTGAGCCCATAGATTTCACATCTGACTTGCAAAGCCGCCTACGCACCCTTTACACCCAGTAAATCCGGACAACGCTTGCTCCCTACGTATTACCGCGGCTGCTGGCACGTAGTTAGCCGGAGCTTATTCATTAAGTACCGTCACTTTCTTCGTCCTTAATAAAAGAAGTTTACAATCCGAAGACCTTCATCCTTCACGCGGCGTTGCTGCGTCAGGGTTTCCCCCATTGCGCAATATCCCCCACTGCTGCCTCCCGTAGGAGTCTGGGCCGTGTCTCAGTCCCAATGTGGCCGTTCAACCTCTCAGTCCGGCTACCGATCGCGGTCTTGGTGAGCCGTTACCTCACCAACTAACTAATCGGACGCGAGTCCATCTCTAAGCGATAAATCTTTGATATATCTACCATGCGATAAATATATATTATGCGGTATTAGCATTCTTTTCAGAATGTTATTCCCCTCTTAGAGGCAGGTTACTCACGCGTTACTCACCCGTCCGCCACTAAACTTAATCAAATTCATTCCGAAGAAATCTTTTAAAAAAGTTCCGTTCGACTTGCATGTGTTAGGCACGCCGCCAGCGTTCGTCCTGAGCCAGGATCAAACTCTCGTTTAAATGGTTATATTTAAGCTTTCGCTCTTATATACTCGATTGTTTGTTAGCTCTAATTACTAACTGACTTCTCTTCGTAATTTTTATCCGAATTTCTGTCATAAAAAACTCAATAGTTTTACATTTGCAAAGCAAATGTTTGACATAAAACCTGCACTATTTATCTTTCAATGTACATGCTCTCTTGCGACAGCTTGTTTATTCTATCACATCGTTTTCAGTTTGTCAAGACTTTTTTAAAAGTTTTTTGAAAAAGTTTTTAACTTCTTCTCAACCCGAACACTTCTCTTCCCGTGTTCTTTAGCCCTCTCAACTGACGACTTGATTATTATACACTCTATTACCCCTTTTGTCAACACTTTTTTTCAACTTTTTTCATCTTTTTTTATTTTTCTTTTTGCTACACTATATATTGTGGATTATTTTTTATTATATACACTATTTGCGTCGATTACAATAAAAAAAAGAACTGTAACTAATCGTTACAGTTCCTTTATCAGCCTATTTTAAACCACATTTAATTTTTTCTTTAGTTTTCAAACAAACCTCTATAAATTTATCAATGCCCAAAGTTCCGCAAATAAATATTACAGGTGCGAAATTTGAAAAATATCTTCGGTTTGTTTCCCAGCAAAGCAAAAACAAATATACTCCAAATATAGTCAAATACAATGAAAACATCTTTTTACGTTTTTCATCATCAGAGCATACAAATCCCCATGCAGCAGTTAACATCAAAATTAATATTGCAATATGCATTGATGTTGCATATGTTGCATACTTTTTATAATTCTTCCCCTCGGGCAAAATCCAATCATGCAACTTTGTATCGGTTTGAGGATTACAATTATAAAAATCTTCAGCACCATATGTTCCGTTTCCGAAATCTGCTGTTGATTTTGTCATTGCCAAATCAAATATACCACAAAAGCCCAAATTTTTTATTCTATCGAAAATCTCTTTATTTATCTTACTGTTTCTGTTTTCATCGTAATCATATTTCCTTGTAAACTCATAATCCTCAGGATTATATACACCATCACCTTTAAGCCCCATCATGACCCAATGATTATACGGTGTATTTTCACCCTTAGCCGTTTGTCTGTCCAAATGAGAAGAATACATATATAAATTAAATGTTACATTAAATATCATCATAATACTCACTACGCTGACAAGAATTTTCGTAAACTCCTTGAATTTTCTGTTTATGAGCAAATCAATGCCTACCGCTATAGCAATTATGATTACAGTGAATTTATTCAAACTTCCTATTGTAATTGTCAGTCCCATTAATATATATGTAATTATTTTTCTTTTTCCCGATTGTTCTTTAGAGTTCAGATATAAATAGAAAAATAATACCGGGAACATAACAGAAAGCATATCAGTATACACAGCACCGCCCAAAAAATAGAATTGCACACTGAATCCAAACAGTACCAATGCAAAAACGGCATGTTTTACGTCAGCTATTTTCTTGCAAATCAGTGATACTATTACTGTTGTACAGCTTACCATAATACTGTTTATTACGACAGAAACCGCAAAATAGTCTTTAATTCCAAATATTGATGCAATTTTGAAAAACAAATGCAAAAATGCCATTGCCGCAAGATTGTTAGGAAATCTATAGAAATATTCATAATAATTTTCAAACGTCCCTGTTTCAACCCATTCAATAGCACCTTTATGTATCGCGCCAACATCCCACAACGGATCATATCTTAATGCAATTCCCAATACAATCTCTATTATAAACATACCTATACCAAATGAGATAAGTATCTTATTATAATTTTTCTCAATGAATTTCTCGTTTTTGGAAAGATTTTTATATATTATTGTCAACCCGACTAAGCATATTGTTGTAACACAAATCAAGTGCAATGCTTTATAATATGTATTATGCAATATTATATTTATTGCAGTAAAAGTAAAACATATTGCAAACAACAAATAAAATAACCATATGATTTTTTTCTTCATATGTACTTCTCCTTAAACATTAATTAACACCTGCAAACATACTGATAATACCTATACAAATAGGTACAACCATAGCTATTGCGGTAACAAGACAAATAATTCTGATTGTTTTTTTGCTAAACATTTCTTACACCTCTATTCCGTTTTATCAAGTAATCTGCTTATAATAGACGCAGCATGCGCACGAGTTGCGGTTTGCTGCGGTCTGAACGTATCGTCGTCCATACCCGATATTAAGCCGTTTGTATACGCATATCTGACACCGTCCAATGCCCATTGCGATATTTGGCTTACATCATCAAACTGTAAATCGACAGGAGTAAGTATATTATAGGACTCCTCCTCATCACAACTGTATTGATACAGCATATAAACCATATACGCCATTTCTTCACGTTTTATCGGCTTGTCGCCGTCAAAAAAGCCACTGTAAATAACCTTGCCGTCTGTTATCTTTGCGGCATAGTTGCCAATCATATTTTCAGGTATCAAGCCTTTGTCGAGTGCACTTTGCACACAACCTCCGTACCAATCGGACGCGGTAACATCAAGACATTCGCCGCTCCTGTACGGCACATCGGCAATACCGACTGTACCCAAAGCCATCTTCAAGAACTCTGCACGCGTTACAGTTCCGTCCGGATTAAATTCTGTATCCGAAACACCGTGTATAATATCTTTGTCGGCAAGTTCATTTATAACATCTTCCGCCCAATGACCTTTGATATCGTTAAATTCAGCCGCACTTGCCGATACCGCCGTCATTGACGACAATATTAATGTCGCTGCGACTACTTTCTTTATATTCATTCCTATTTCTCCTATTTTAAATTATTCATTACAACCGCCGCCTGTGCACGCGTCAAATTCTCTTTCGGTGCAAAGCGACCGTCCTCCATACCGTCTATATAGTTCAGATTATAAGCTTCTACTACATCACTTATATATTTTTCGTCAATTTCATCACTGTCCTTAAACGAAAAAATAGGATAACGTCTTTCATTGTCCCAGTCTGTCAATCTTCTCATTTTATAATTTTTGCAACGAACCGCAATCGCAGCCATTTCTTCACGAGTAATCGGCTTATCTCCGTCAAACTTACCTGTATAAACGTTTACGTCAGTCGTAACCGCCTTTTTATCATCTGTTGCTTCTGCAAGAGTTTTAGTAACTTTTGTAACGTTGCAGTTCTCAATCATTTCTTTAGGAATAATATCCTTATCCAACGCCCCCTGCAAATAGTAGCAATACCAATCATCATTTGTTGCGTCAAGGCATTCACCGTCACGATATGCGTGACCGACAATGCCAAACGAATCCATTGCCATCTTCAAAAATTCCGCACGCGTTACTGTTCCGTCAGGGTTAAACTTGCCGTCACCGACTCCCGATACTTTACCATTCTCCGCAAGTGTTTTTATAACGTCTTCCGCCCAATGACCTTGTATATCCGTAAATTTCTCGTCACCCTTTAAATACTTTGCCAGTTCAGGCACATTTTCCGGAATTGCATCCGCAATAAGCTTTGCAACTCTCTTTGCGCCTTTGACTTTCATATGGGTGGTGTCGTTCGTGCCTGACGGATAAGCCTTACTTTCAAGCGGTTCACATACAAAATAACCCGACAAAACGCGGTTCTTACTCATACTGTTCCACGCGTCTGTCACAATTTTATTTTCATCAATAAATTTGCAACCTGTTTCTTCCGCGATTTCACGCGTAGGGTCGGCGTAATCTTTTCGCGACTCCATAAAACAGTTGTTTTCTTCGTCCCACCAAGCAGCCGCATTTGCAGTCATAAGCACAGGTGTTCCGCCGCGTTTTTCAACTTCACCGATATATTTATCAGTAATTAACTTTTTATAGTCATCAACACTTATGTATCTTTCCGGCTTATTTTCAGCACCGTCATTTATACCGAACTGAATAAACACATAGTCGCCCGGGTGCATTTCTGTAAGTATTCTGTCAAGTCTGCCGTCATTGTCATAGCTCTTTGAACTTCTTCCGCCCATTGCACGGTTTTCAATAATTATATCGTCATTAAAATAATCGGCAAAAACTTGTCCCCAACCTGTTTGAGGGTATACTTTTGTATAGTTGTAAGTTTGTGCCGTTGAATCACCTGCAATATATATAGTAGGTTTTTCGGCTTTTTCCCGTGTCGGTAACTGTTCAATATCTATTTCCGTCACGTTAGGGTTGTCACCCTTAACCTGTACAGTGATTTTTCCGTTTTTCGGCACAACAGGCTGTTCATTTTCCTGTGTTTCGCCTGCCTCAAGCGTGTACGCTCTTACACGTTCACCGCCGTTTATATAAATATTCGCATTTGTTTCTGTTTTTCCGCCTGTTGTTACCGTTACAGTGTAGTCACCGTCAGGCACTTCCACTTCTTTCGTAACACCGTCCGTCTTGTCTGCTTTTACTTTCGTCATATCGAATTTTTCCGAATACAATCCGTCCGCTTTTGCAATAGGTATTATGCAAGCCGACATAACAGACATAGTAAGTATAGCTGATATAATTTTTCTTATTTTCATTAAAAATCACCCCTTAAAATTTATTATATTACATCTGTAAATAAATTGCAATACAAAAAACAGTCTATTTCTTTTTTCTTAACTCTCTAAAAAATTCAGTCAATATGCTTGCACATTTATCTTCCGTTATACCGCCTGTCACATTGACATTGTGATTGAACATACCGCTTTCAAATAAATTGATAACCGAACCGGCACAGCCAGACTTTTTGTCATACGCACCGAAATACACATTTTCAATACGTGAATTGATAATCGCCCCTGCACACATCGGACAAGGCTCAAGCGTCACATACATTTCACATCGCGGTAATCTCCAACCGCCGAGTTTTTTGCAAGCCTTGTTTATCGCTATTATTTCGGCGTGAAGTAATGCGTTTTTCTTGGTTTCACGCTTGTTGTATCCTCTTGCTATAATCTCACCATCACGCACTATAACCGCACCGATTGGAGTTTCACCGATTGACGCGGCTTTTTTTGCTTGCTTCAGTGCCTCTTTCATAAATTTTTCTTCCATATAATTCTCCATTCAGTAGATATAACCTTATTTTATCACACCTCTTGACATATGTCAAAAATAGTAGTAAAATGTGATAAGCAACCGCGTTGGTTGTTGCTTGCCGATATACAATCGTCGGTAAGATGTAGTATGGTAGAAAAGGAGATATGAAAAATGATTGTAATTCTAAAACAAAACGCAGAACAAAACGAGGTAAACGCACTTTTAAAGCAACTGGAGGATATGGGCTTTGACCATCATTACAGTAAAGGCGAAAATTCCGCAATAGTTGGTATTATCGGTGATACTTCAACTCTTGACACAGACGATTTAAAGACTATCGACGTAGTCGCAGACGTTAAGAGAGTTTCCGAGCCGTTCAAGCTTGCAAACCGCAAGTTCCACCCGGATAACAGTATTTTCAACATTGCCGGCAGAACAGTAGGTGAAGGTCATTTCAGCGTCATTGCAGGTCCTTGTTCGGTAGAAACAGTTCCGCAAATGACAGAAACAGCCGAAGCAGTTAAAAAGAGCGGTGCTTCATTTTTAAGAGGCGGTGCATTCAAGCCGAGAACATCACCTTATTCATTCCAAGGACTTCATGACGAAGGTCTTAAAATTCTTCTTGAGGCAAAGAAGGCAACAGGACTTCCGATAGTTACAGAAATTATGAATCAGGCACATCTTGATTTGTTTGAAGATGTTGATATAATTCAAGTCGGTGCAAGAAATATGCAGAACTTTGAACTTTTAAAGGAACTTGGTAAATGCAATAAGCCTATACTTTTAAAGCGTGGTCTTTCAAGCACAATCGAAGAATGGGTTATGAGTGCGGAATACATTATGGCAGGCGGTAACGAACAGGTTATTTTCTGCGAAAGAGGTATCAGAACTTACGAAACATTCACAAGAAATACTCTTGACCTTTCGGCAATACCGGCATTAAAGTCAATTTCACACTTGCCTGTAATCGTTGACCCAAGTCACGCAACAGGTTTGCCGTGGATGGTTGAACCGCTTACAAAAGCGGCTATCGCAATAGGTGCAGACGGTATTATGATTGAAGTTCATAATAATCCAAAGAAAGCATTGTGCGACGGTGCTCAATCACTTACTCCGCAGCAGTTTGACAATGTTATGCAGACAGTTAAGAAACGTGTTGAGTTTGAAGGTAAAATTTTAGGTTAATTTAAAGGCAGTCGATTGACTGTCTTTTTGTTTGTAATTTTTCAGATAACAGCACCACCGCATTTGTTTGCAATTTTGTATGTAGCCATATTTTATTTTTGATTTTGCAAGTAGCCACCCCTCCGTCACTCGTTCCTCGTGCCACCTCCCCTCAATGGGAGGCTTTTTATTTTCCGCCACATTCCGTAAGGCTCCCCTTGAGGGGAGCTGTCGACACAGCCGACTGAGGAGTGGCTTTACTGTCTTTCATATAAATCCCATCTATGTCGCCTAATCATATTCTTTCCGTACAGAAGGGCGCTCTCGACTTCCCTTTTCCTCTCAATGAAAATCTTTCAATTCTCCGCCACATTCCGTAAGGCTCCCCTTGAGGGGAGCTGTCGACACTGTCGACTGAGGGGTGGCTCTCTATTGAATTTCAATCACACAAACAGGCGACCAATGGTCGCCCCTATACACGTTCCACTCAAACAACAGCGAACTCCAATCATGCAAACGGGCGACCAACTGTCGCCACTCCGAAATTCTCATAAACGATAGCAAACTTAATCACACAAAAAGGGCGACCAACTGTCGCCCCTACTACACAACTATTCATCTTTATGAAAGTGTCTGTAAATCGCATAAACCAAAGCACCGACTGACAAAACAGCTATGTATATCGCAAAAGCAACAAACACAATACTACCTGCTTTTGTGGGCGGTGTATATATATATCTGCGATAACCAATCACATCTTTATTCACTGCCAAAGTTACCGTTGCAAAAGCAATCGTAACCAAAGTCAGCAGCCCGCCTATATAATACTTTTTCATAAACCCCCTTATCTTACCAACAAATACACCGTATATGCCACATACATAAAAATCATAACCACACCGCAAGGGCGATTAATCTTTTTATTAGCAAGTGCAAAAATATAAGTAAACAAGCATATTCCAATCAACACACAACCGTCAATTACCACATTAAAGTCAGTACCTATTGTACCGATTGTCGCTGATATTCCGAGAATGAACAACAAATTAAATATATTCGAGCCGATTACGTTACCTACCGCAATATCATTTTGTTGTTTTCTTGCGGCAACAATCGAAGTCACAAGTTCAGGAAGTGATGTACCTATCGCCACAACGGTAAGACCGACAACTCTTTCACTCATTCCCGCCATAAGTGCAAGTTCCTTTGCGCCTTTAACAGTAAGCTGACCGCCGACCACAACACCGACAAAGCCGATTATTATAAACAAGAGGCATTTCCACATTGGCAAATCTGCCTTTTCGCTATCCTCCGCACTTTCAATTAATTTACTTTCTTTCTTACCCATCACAACAGAACCGACCATAAACACCGCAAACAATGCAAGAAGTATAATACCGTCCAATCTTGTCAATGCAATATCACCATGATTTAATGTCATTAAAAGCACAATCATTACAGCGGTTATACCGATACAGAATGGAAAATCACGTTTTAGGATATTTCCTTTTACAGCAACAGGTGCGAACAAAGCACTTGCACCAAGTACAACAAGCGTATTAAATATATTTGATCCGATTATATTACCGATTGCAATTTCATTACTGCCTTGCAGTGACGCAGTTATGCTAACCGCCGCCTCGGGCAAACTTGTTCCGAACGCCACTACCGTAAGTCCGACTATATATGCCGGAATTCTCAACTTTGCCGACAAATCACACGCACCGTCAACAAACAAATCCGCACCTTTAACCAAAAGCACAAACCCTATCACCAAAAATAAAATCATCAAAACCATTACATATAAACTCCTTTTCCTCTGTAATTCCTCATAAAAGCAAAGTAGACAAAACCCATATGGGTTTTGTCTACAATTAAATTGTCTAATCGAATTAGTGAACGATAGCCATTTCTGTATCCTTATCAAAGATATGAATTTTGTTTGTTTCAAATGCAACCTTGATTGTATCACCAATCTTAGCTGTTGAACGTTGATTAACTCTTGCTGTGAACTGTTCACCTGCAAGTTCAAGATACAAATATGTTTCAGCACCCATCATTTCAGTAACTTCAACGTATGCATTACATACAGCCTCAGGTCTGCTTGAAATGAATGCCTCGTCATCGTGAATATCTTCAGGTCTGATACCAACGATTACTTCCTTACCGATATAACCTTCAAGTTCAGGTGTAACCTTACCGTTAGGAATCATAATCTTGTTATCGCCAAATGATGCGTATACGCTACCGTTTTCCTTTGATAGTGTAGCAGTAACGAAGTTCATTTGCGGTGAACCGATAAATCCTGCAACGAATACGTTATCAGGCTTTGTATAAAGGTTAGCAGGTGTATCAACTTGTTGAATAACACCATCCTTCATAACAACGATACGAGTACCCATTGTCATAGCCTCTGTCTGGTCATGAGTAACGTACATAAATGTTGTTTGAAGTTTGTTATGTAACTTCTTAATTTCAGTTCTCATTGCAACTCTTAGCTTTGCATCAAGGTTTGATAGAGGTTCGTCCATAAGGAATACCTTAGGATTACGAACGATTGCACGTCCCATAGCAACACGCTGTCTTTGACCGCCTGAAAGAGCCTTCGGCTTTCTGTCAAGAAGATGCTCAATGTCAAGAATCTTTGCAGCTTCTGTAACACGCTTCTTGATTTCGTCCTTTGGAGTTTTTCTAAGCTTTAGACCAAATGCCATATTTTCAAATACTGTCATATGAGGATATAGAGCGTAGTTTTGGAAAACCATTGCAATATCTCTGTCTTTAGGAGCAACGTCGTTTACAAGACGTCCGCCGATATAAAGTTCACCTTCTGAAATTTCTTCAAGACCGGCAACCATTCTTAGAGTTGTTGACTTACCACAACCTGAAGGACCTACAAGAATGATGAATTCCTTATCGTCAATGTCAAGTGTAAAGTCACTTACAGCAGTAACGCCGCCTGCATATCTTTTGTAAATGTGTTTTAATTGTAAATCTGCCATAATTAATTGTTCCCCTCTCGTCCAAGAAAAATTTTTATACAAAATAAACCAGATTTCATTTATTCTGCTTGTTTAAGTGTATTGTTATCTTTATAATACATCTTTTTGATATATATATGATAACATATTTAAATACAAATTGTTAGTCGTATAATTCACAAAAATACTTTTTATTCTTTAGTAAAATTAACTAAACATATTTTAATCATATGACAAAAAGGAGTTTTTTGCTTGATTACTCTTTATTTTTTGAGCTTTGTATAACTTTTTCGGCAACATTTGACGGAGCTTGCTCGTAACGGGTAAACTCAAACGAGAACATACCTCTGCCCTGACTCATAGAACGCAAGTCGGTCGCATAACGGAACATTTCGGACATAGGCACTTCAGCCTCAACCATATTAAGTCCCTCTTTATCGCTTTCGCCCATACCCATAATCTGGCCGCGGCGTTTATTAATATCACCGATAATATCGCCCATAATATTTTCAGGAATATATACTTTCAAGTAGCCGATAGGCTCAAGCAAGACAGGGTTAGCCTGTTTCAAACCCTCTTTGTACGCGATAGCCGCCGCCGTCTTAAATGCCATTTCCGACGAATCGACAGGGTGATACGAACCGTCAAGTAATGTAGCTTTCAAGTTCACAACGGGATAACCTGCAAGCACACCTTTCCGGCACGAATCACGCAAGCCTTTTTCAACGGCAGGGAAATAGTTTTTAGGCACAGAACCGCCGAATACTTTTTCTTCAAAAATCATATCTTCCGACACACCCGGCTCAAATTCAATCTTAACGTGACCGTACTGACCGTGACCGCCAGATTGTTTCTTGTGTTTGCCTTCAACGGTAGCCTTGCCCTTGATTGTTTCGCGATACGGAACAATAGGGTCTTCCAAAACTGCACCGACACCGTATTTTGATTTTAATTTGCTTATAATAACGTCAATATGCTGTTCGCCCTGACCGTTTATAAGAGTCTGCTTTGTTTCGGTATTGTTTGTAATTGTGAATGTCGGATCCTCCTCCATAAGCTTGTTAATACCGCTTATAATCTTTTCTTCATCGCCCTTTGTCTGCGGTTTAATCGCCATAGACAAAACAGGCTGCGGAAATTCAATACCGGTAAGTATGATATTCTTACCTTTTTCACATAATGTATCACCTGTTTTTGTGCTTTCAAGTTTTGCAACCGCGCCGATGTCACCGGCTTTTATCGACTTTGCGTCAAGCTGTTTTTTACCGCAAAGATTAAATACCTTGCCAATCTTTTCGTTTACGTCCTTGTTCGGATTGTACAGCGTGCTGTCACCCTTTACCTCACCGGAATAAACTCTGAACAACGACATCTTACCAACATAAGGGTCTGCGATTGTTTTAAATACAACCGCCGCCGTTGTTTCCGTTTCACTCTGTACAAGCTCAACAGGCTCACCTGTGTCGGCAACTCTCGCGATTTCCTCAATTTCCGACGGAGCAGGCAAATACTTACCCATACCGTCCATAAGCGAACGCACACCGATATTATCCTGACCGCTGCCGCAGTATACAGGATAAATAACACCGTCCTTAACACCTTTTCTTATAGCTTGCTTAATTTCGTCAAAAGTAAATTCTTCACCGTTGAAATACTTAACCATAAGTGCCTCATCGGTTTCGGCAACAGCCTCCATAATCATTTCTCTAAGCGGTGCGACAATTTCCGCCATACCGTCGGGTACAGGAATATCCACTCTGTCCTGTCCTTCGTATCTTCTTGCCGTCATATCGACAATATCGACAAAGCCTTTGAATTCGTCACCTTCTCTTATCGGATAAACGAACGGAGTTACTGATTTTCCGAACTTTTCTTTCATTTCCTCAAGAGTTTTTTGATAATCCGCTCTGTCATCATCAATTTTGTTGACAAAGAACATAATCGGCACACCTCTTTGTTTTGCGTATCTGAACACGTTCTCCGTACCGACGCTTACACCGCTTCTTCCGCTCAATACAATAAGTGCCGAATCCGCCGCACGGATACCCTCTTTAACGTCACCGACAAAATCAAAAAAGCCCGGTGTATCTATCATATTATATTTCATATCTTTCCACTCTACCGTTGCAAGAGCGGTTGAAATACTGAATTGTCTTTTGATTTCTTCACCGTCATAGTCCGTTACAGTGTTGCCGTCAGCGACTTTGCCCATTCTGTCGGTCATTTTCGCATTGAACAGCATTGCCTCTGTAAGCGTTGTCTTACCGCATTTACCGTGTCCCATAACGGCGATGTTCCGAATTGCGTCCATTGAATACGTTTTCATTTGATTGACCCTCCTAATATAATATTTTTCGTTCATTTTATTTGGCTATCGCTTTTTGTATGTTCTTTTAGACAAAACCTTTATGGTTTTGTCTACTTTATTTATGGGAGTTTGAGGTGCTTTTTCAGTAGTTTTGCCGTTGGCAAAACCGCTCTGCGAGCGTCGGACGTCTTTCCGATACCCCCTCATTAAAAATCATTTCTGGCGACATGCGCGGCAGAAATGACTTAAAATATAAAGTTTCGACTTTGGAGGAACTTTATATTTTTTCTCTGATAGAACTCAAAATTTACATCAGCATGATGTAATTTTTGGGCTGGCGACATTTTGTCGACAGCCTTGCAATAGCTTTCATATATTACATATATACCACATTATCATATAAAGATAACAAAAAAAGTACCGTCAGATTATAAAAATCAAACGATACTTTTTTGTACATATTCACTAACTTTTATTTTGTTATTTCAACAGTTCTTGTGTCACCGTTCCAATCAACAGTAACATTAAATGCTTCCATGACAAATCTAAGCGGAACCATTGTTCTGTTGTTCATAAGCGTTGCGGGTGCATCAAGCGTTATCGGTGTATCATTTATGTACGCAACATCACTGTCAAGATACATCACGACTTTGTCGCCGCCCTTTTTAACCGTAATCTCCTGCTTGTCACCGTCCCAGTCCACTTTTGCATTAAGAGCCTCTGATATACCTCTTACTGGTATCATTGTATACGTTTCACCTTCAATGGTTTTAAGCAACGGATACTGGTCGTCAAACGCAAGCAATTTACCGTCTATTCTTACCTTTGCACCTATGTAATCAATATCATTATGATAATATCTCATAACGTGTTCTATGTACTGTGCGTCACCGTAAGTATTGTACGGCCAATTTGTCGCATACTGCGCGGCATTGACGCGTTCCGAAAGCCAATCGTCACCCTTCGCCGCAATTATTCTGTCAAGCACGGTTTGTCCGAAGTTATACGACTGAATCATTTTCATATAATCACAATCATATCTGATAAGCGACTGTGAAATTAAATATGCCGCAAACGGCACTGCCTTAGTCGGATCAAGTCTATCTTGAAGCGTCCATTTTTCTCCCGTAGTGTCCTCACCGAACTTGGCGAATGATTTTTCCAAAGTATTTTCAATCTGCATAATACCCCATGCCGGATATTCACTTCCGTCATCACGGTAACTCAAATTTCTTCCCGACGATTCCTGCATACATATTGCCGCAAGCAAGTTTGGGTCTACACCGTATTGGTCACCTGCCTGCTCGAATAAATCATAATAACTTTTTACCGCCGAATTAAGCTGAGCCGTACCGATTTCAATACCGTCCATACTTGTGCCTTGATGATCGGGTATAGCCCCTGCCGCAAGTGCCGTAAATGACGATGCCGAAATCACCGCTGCAAGTGCCATTCCTATAAATTTCTTCATAATCAACTCTCCTTTTGTGATAACTTGATATGTACACCCCCATTATACACTTATCATATTAATCCGTCAATGGCTGTTATTTCCTACGAATTTCATATTATATGTGTTTGTTTTGAATAATACAGTGATTATTTGGTAATACTCTATTATGAACTAAATCAAAGGAGGATATATCTATGAAACAGTACATTGAAATAGTCGACATTTTCGGACGTGAAGTTATGGATTCACGCGGTAATCCGACAGTCGAAGTTGAGGTGCATACAGAATGTGCGTCGGGCAGAGCAATCGTTCCGTCAGGTGCGTCAACAGGTGTTTTTGAGGCTGTGGAACTTAGGGATAATGACAAAAAGCGTTACGGCGGTAAAGGTGTAAAAAATGCTGTGGCGAATGTAAATGAAAAAATTGCAGATGTGTTAATCGGTATGAATGTACTTGACCAACGCTCGATAGATATGAAAATGTGTGAGCTTGACGGCACAGACAATAAATCAAATCTCGGTGCAAACGCAATACTCGGTGTATCGTTAGCCGTTGCAAGAGCGGCTGCGGCAAGCCTTGAAATACCGCTTTTTCAATATATAGGCGGTATAAATTCTTATGTACTTCCCGTACCTATGATGAACATATTAAACGGCGGTGCACACGCAAATAACAACGTCGATATACAGGAATTTATGATAATGCCGTATGGCGCAAAGTCATTTAAACAAGGCTTGCGTTGGTGCAGTGAAGTATTTCACGAATTGAAAAAGGTGCTTTCCGAAATGGGTAATACCACCGCGGTCGGTGACGAAGGCGGTTTTGCACCGAATCTTGAAACAGACGAAAAAGCACTTGAAGTTATAATGAGCGCAATCGGACGTGCAGGCTACAAGGCAGGTGAAGATTTTAAAATTGCCATAGATGCCGCGTCTTCGGAATGGGTACAAGATGACGGAACATATTTGTTGCCGAAATCCGGTATAAAAAAGACTGCTTCGGAACTTGTTGAATACTGGCAGATCCTGTGTGAAAAATATCCGATTTTCTCTATTGAGGACGCACTCGGAGAAGATGATTGGGACGGTTGGAAAATCCTTACCGATAAGCTCGGCGATAAAATTCAGCTTGTCGGAGATGACTTGTTCGTCACAAACCCAAAACGACTTGAAAAGGGTATTTTATCAGATGTCGCAAACTCAATTCTTATCAAGGTTAATCAAATCGGCACACTTTCCGAAACACTTGACGCGGTTGAAATGGCACATAAAAACGGCTATACCGCCGTTATATCACACCGCAGCGGTGAAACGGAAGATACAACAATCGCCGATATTGCCGTTGCTGTAAACGCAGGGCAAATAAAAACAGGCGCACCGAGCCGAACAGACAGAGTTGCAAAATACAATCAGCTTTTGAGAATAGAAGAAGAACTCTGCGGTATCGCGCAATACGGAAAATTTTAATCATAAAAACAGCAGACTATTTTAGGATAGTCTGCTGTTTTTTTATGATTGATGAGCCTCCATATTTTTCGGCAGCACCAAATTCAAAATTATCGAAACCAAGAACACAACCGCAACGCAGTTTTCAGCGAACACGTTTTGAATGATTTGCGGAAAGATTGAGAAAATTTCAGGAACTTGCGTAAAGCCAAGTCCGATACTCAATGACAATGCGGCGATAATAATATTTCTTTGTGAAAAACCGCATTTTGCAATCATCTGCAAACCGCTTATAACAATATTACCGAACATCATAAGCGTACAGCCGCCAAGCACAGCCTCAGGCAATGTTGCAAGTAATGTTCCGAACATAGGGAACAATCCTGCCAAAACCATAATAACGCAGCCTGTGAAAATCGTAAATCTGTTTACGACTTTTGTCATTGAAACAAGTCCCACATTTTGGCTGAACGACGTAATCGGCAAACAACCGAAAAGTCCCGACAATGCACTGACAAAACCGTCTGCGGCGATTGAGCCTGTAAGCTCCTTCTTTGAAACCTCACGATTTAATCCCGATGACGCAAGTGCCGATGTATCTCCTATTGTTTCCGTTGCGGACACAAGGAAAATCACAAGCACGGAAATAATCGCGCCTATATTGAATGTCGGTTTAATCGGAAGTATCTGCGGAAGTGATACGATTTGTGCCGTACTCAATCCAGAAAAATCAACCATACCCATACACACAGCCACAATGTAACCTACGATAAGTCCGAACAATACGGACAACTGTTTCCAATATGATTTAGCGAAAATATTAAATCCGATACAACAAACCAACGTAATTGTTCCGAGAATTAAATTTTTAGCCGAACCGAAATCCTCCGCACCCGAGCCGCCGCCGAACGATGTTGCGCCGACCGACAAAAGCGAAAAGCCGATAGCCGTTACAACCGAAGCCGCCACAATCGGCGAAATCAGTTTTACCCAATATTTTGCGAAAAGTCCGAGTATGCCTTCAATAATTCCGCCTATAATAACCGCTCCGACAATGGCTCCGTATCCGTATGTAGGACCGACAAAACAGAACACAGATACAAACGTAAAACTTATTCCCATTACAATCGGCAATCCCGAACCGACTTTCCATATAGGATACAACTGAATTACAGAACCTATTCCCGCAACAATCATAGCCGTCTGAATAAGTCTTGCGGTTTCGGTTGTGTCTAAACCGCAAGCACTTGAAACAATAATAATCGGTGCGATATTCGCAACGAACATAGCCAAAATATGTTGCAGACCAAACGGAATAGCTTTTGAAACAGGCACTTTTCCGTCTAACTTATAAATATTATTAATATCACTGTTTTTCATTTTACTGTTCCTCTCTGAACTTAATCATACCTGTTTTGCTGTCCATATCGTCAACTATTGCCAAAGATTCTAATTGAAAACCTAAGTTACGAATAATTCTTCCGCCTGCTTGGAAGCCTTTTTCAACAGCTATTCCTATCCCCTCAACCGTTGCACCGGCTGACTTGACTATCTGAATTAATCCCTGCAGCGCACAACCGTTTGCCAAGAAATCATCGATAATCAATACACGGTCGTTTTCATTCAAAAACTTTTTCGCAACAATAACCTGATTTTTGCATTTGTGCGTGAATGACTCAACCTCCGCAACGTACATTTCACCCTCAAGATTTACGCTCTTTGATTTTTTCGCAAAAACAACAGGCACACCGAAATGTTGTGCGGCGATACAGGCAATACCTATACCCGATGCCTCGATAGTCAAAATTTTATTTATATTCGCACCCTCAAAGCGTTTTTTCCATTCCTTGCCCATCTCATTAAACAAATCAATGTCCATTTGATGATTTAAAAAGCTGTCCACTTTAAGCACGTTACCCTCTTTAACTATTCCGTCCTTTAAAATTCTTTCCTCTAAACAGTTCATCTTTACTCTCCTCAAATAATAAAATATATACGATTATACCACACCTACACCCATAATACAATTAATATCGACATCAAATTGCAAAAAAAATATGAGGACTTTTTAAGTCCCCATATTTGTATTGCTTTCATTTTTCAAATCACTGTGAACACGATGATATTCAGGGCTTTCCATCATCATTACCTGATGAACTCCGATACCTTTCAGAAGCGGTAATTTAAGTCTGTACTTAACCCAAATGAATGCGTATATAAACAATGCCGCAAACAGAACAAAGCACAAAATATATATATTTCTTCTTTGTACAGGGTCAGTTGATATATTGAACATCATATACACCTGAAGTGCTATACCCACGATTTGCAAAAGCGGGAAAAGCGGTGTCTTGAAGTTACGCGGAACATTTTTCATTTTACGTCTTAGCATAATTACATTGACGTGTGATGTAATATATGAAAGCATCCAGAAAAGCGAGCAAGTAAGAGTTAAAAATGCCACCTGTTCACCTGTCGAAATGCCCGATGCCTCGATAATGCAAGTAAGCACACCCAAAATTATAATAACCCAATAAGGTGCTCCGTTTTTGTTTTTCTTTTGAAAAAACGCCGGAAGAAGATTCATCTTTGCCATTCCGCAGCATATTTCCGAAACTGAACAAATAATAGAGTTTTGCGTACTTACCGCCGCAAATATAGCGACAATAATCATCCAATATCTGCCCCACTTACCGAGCATATTCACCGCATAAAGAACGTGCGGTGACGCTGCACTTCCAAGATCGGACCACAATGTATAATTTTTAAATCCGAATACAAGCAATATTTGAATAATTCCCATTATGCCGAGTGAAAGCACCATACTGAGCGGTACTTTTTTAGGGCTTTTCATATCCTTACCTAAAGGTACAATAAACTCCGCACCGATAAAGAACCAAAATGCCGTTGCGGTAAGCGGAAGAATGTCCTTTAAATCCGACGAAATAACCGCATCTTGTGCCACCTGTTCACCCGAACCCAAACCGAGTGCGCCGATAATACCGAGTGCAAGCAATGACACTACCATAAATGCCGCAACGATTTCCTGCAAAAGCGTTGACATATTCACACCTTTTAGATTAATGAATATAAGAACAATCGTTATTCCCACGCTGAACACCGCAGGCGGTATCGCCTCACCCGTCATTTCCGTCATTACATTTGCAAACATCGCACCTTCGGCAGGTGCTGCGAAAACATTGCTTATTAAATAACCGCCGACCATCGTTACAATAGTCAACAGCGGACCGAGTCCGGCAAGAGTGTATTGAGCGATACCGCCGGTAAGGTTAGGCATTATCGCATTTAATTCGGCTATCGACAAAACCGCAAGCATATTTGCTATACACGCTATGACGATAGCAATAACGAACGGTGTACCGACCGCACTTGAGCCGCTTGCCGACGAAACGAAACAGCTCGTTGCGATAAGCATACCCACACCGGTTGATACTGCACCAAAAAGACTGATTTTTTTCATATGAGTAACCTCCGATTTAATCTATCTTTGATTTCTGCAAAGCGTCAATTCCGTCTTCGCCCGTTCTGATACGAATAATATTACGAACGTCAGACACGAATATTTTTCCGTCACCGATGTGTCCCGTATAAAATTCTTTTTTTAAAAATTCTATAACTTCTTTAACTTTAGACGTTTCACATATCATAATCATAGTACTTTTCGGAAGAAGTCTTAAAGGCTGTTCCGTAAAATCAAGCATATACTCCGAGCTTCCGCTCTGCACACCGCAGCCCATAGCATTGTAAACGGTTATGCCCGATATTCCGAGCTTATGTATTTCCTTGATGTGTTTTGAGCTAAGCATTTCGATAAATGCCGAAACCTTAGACATACTTCCTATAATCTCTATTCTTGAAAATTCAGCTTCCATTATTTTTACCTCCGTTTTGTTAAAACAGGCGTATAGAACACATATGTTCTATACGCCGTTGTATATTAAAAACTTTTTTTACTTGTTATATCTTCCGCATCTTTTACGGCGTATTCTTCGCAAAGAAAACCTTTCACCCATCTGCCGTCGATAAGCTCGACATTGCCTATCGAAAGCGGTGTGTTTACGTTACTCATAAAACTTCCGAGCTTTGAAACGGGTATTTTGAATATATCAATATTTATATTTTCACCGTTTTCCGCTCTCACAAGTCCGGGCTTAATCGGATTTGTATTGAGTTTGTACAGCTTATACTCCTTTGCAGTCGCTGTACTTTCGATATACTCCGCTCCCAATTCGGTGAGCTGACTTTCAAGGGCATATCCCTTTTTGTGAAGTCCGCATACCGCAAAATCGATACTTTCGGTTTTAAGAAAACTTTCCGCTGTTTGAAGTACAAGATTTGTACTGTCCGCAAGTCCGAAAATCGTAATTCCGAACGGTAAATTTTTATCTTGCGTATTTTCGGGTACTGCCACTGCCATAAGGTCAAGCAAGTTGCAGTGATTTGTATAAAGTCCCATTAAGCTGTTCGTCTTTACGGGATCTTCCCTTACTTGTTCTCTTGTGAATGTGCCTCCTGCCGTCGGCATTACCATAACGGCATTTTTTAATATTTCCTTTGCCTTGTGTCTGTAATATTGCAACATATGCAAATCTTCAAACAGTCTTGCGGCGGTCTTTTCTTCCGTACCGCCCGACTGAAGAATTTTCTTGGTAACAGGAAAAACTTTATCCTCGTTTTCAATGACAAATTCTTTTAAGTCAGCCCATCTTTCCGCAACATACGCACCGTCATAAAGAATTAACGCGGCATCGTAAAACATTTTATAATCAATATATTCAACCTTAACTCCGAGTTTTTTTATACGTTCCGTTGCCGAATACCATTTAGCCTTATGAACATCTGCGTTATCACCGAAAAATGCTGGTTCTTTCAAAGGAAGATATATTTTTTCGGGAAGTTTTTTACCTTTATCCTCATATTCTTTCGACCAAACACATTCCGCATCATAGCCTTTGGCATATTGATTGACTGTTTCGGTATCTTCAAGACTGTTTGCAAATACCGTCACACAGTCAAGGCTTGCACAAGCCGGTACTACGCCGGATGTGGACCAAGCACCCAATGACGGTTTAAACCCCACAAGTGTATTTAGCATTGCGGGTACTCTTCCGGAGCCTGCCGTATCGGTACCGAGCGAAAACGCCGCCATACCCAAGGCAACCGACACCGCAGAACCCGAACTTGAGCCGCCGCTAATCATTTTATCGTCATACGCATTATGCACTTCACCGTACGGACTTCTTGTACCGACAAGTCCCGTTGCAAATTGGTCAAGATTTGTCTTTCCGACAGGGAACGCACCTGCGTCAATTAACTTCTGTACCACAAACGCACTTTTTTTCGGCATATACGAATATTCGGGGCAAGCCGCCGTTGTCGGAACACCCTCAAGGTCGATATTATCCTTTATCGCGAACGGTATTCCCCACAGCGGTTTATCCTCACTTCTCGGCGGAAGTTTTGAGATATACTTTTCCATAAGCTCTCTTGACGGAGCAACTATCCAAATATTCTTGTCCTTATTTTCTTCGGCTCTTTTCAAAATTTCATCGACAAGCTCGTAAGGTGTAAGTTCGTTATTGTCATACGCTTGATTTATCCATTTCAATGATAATTTCTTAGGGAAAAACTTCATTACTTATTCCTCCGTTTTTACAGCCGCAATCATCTGACCTGCGTCAACCTGTTGACTTGTCTTTATAAATACCTTTTCAATTACTCCGCTGTATTCACTTTCAATAGGGAATTCCATCTTCATACTTTCCAAAACGGCAACCGTATCACCTTTCTTAACTTCCTGACCTTCTTCAATCAAGACTTTCCATACACTGCCCGGAATAGTTGCGTTAATCGGCTCACAGCCGTCAGGCAAAACATCATCTGCGTGAGTATCTTCCGTTTCCGTATCCGATTCAAAATGGTCAAGTCCATTTTCAATCCATCTCTGTCTTTCTGCTTGGAATGATGCCTCTTGATGTGCCTTGAATTTTTGAGCGGACTCTTTGATACTTTCAAGATATTCCTTGTACTTACCCAAATTAAATGTAGTTTCCTCAATATCAATGTGGAATTTACCTCTAAGAAAATCATCTCTGTACTGTAAAATCTCATCGGCACTGCACGGATAAAATTTAAGTCTGTCAAAGAAATTCAAAAGCCACGGCTTACCTTTTTTGAAATACTCCGTTTCTCTTAACGGATTCCACATCTGAATTGTACGACCGACAAACTGATAACCGCCGGGGCCCTCCATACCGTATACGCAAAGGTATGCTCCGCCGATACCGACAGCGTTTTCAGGCGTCCAAGGTCTTGCCGGATTATACTTTGTCGTTACCATTCTGTGACGTGGGTCAACCGGTGTCGCAACCGGTGCGCCAAGATAAACGTCACCCAAACCAAGTACAAGATAATCTGCGTCAAACACAATATTCTGAACGTCCCCGATACTGTCAAGACCGTTAATTCTTCTGATAAATTCAGGGTTAGACGGACACCAAGGTGCATTCGGTCTTACCGTCTGCTGATAACGCTTTGCGGCAAGCTGTGTTTGCGGATCGTCCCATGAAAGCGGAAGTTTGATAATTCTTGACGGTACTGTTATATCGTCCAGCGATGAAAGGTTTGCATTTATTTCTTTTACTTTTTCACAAACTTCTCTCGCAGAAATTTTATTTACATCAAAATGTACTTGCAATGAACGAATACCGGGTGTCATATCAATTACAGGTAAATCCGATTTTTCGATTTCGTTCATAAGAATATGTACTCTGAAACGCAGTTCAATATCAAGCACCATATCGCCGTATTCAACAAGGATATTTTCTTCACCCTGCAATCTGATTTTGTAATCGGTATTGTCGTGTGTTCCCTCTGCCATAATCGAATATGACGCGTCAAGCTGAGCAGGCTTCGGAAGAACAACGTCCGTATAATCAAGATTGATATTTTTATCTTGATTTTTTCTTATAGTTTCGGCTTGTTCAAGAGTTAGAAGTTGGAAGTGAACTTTATCGCCCGGATGTAATTGACCGAGTTTCCACATTTCACCTTTTGCCGTTGTAACCGGGCAAACAAATCCGCCAAGCGACGGACCGTCAGGACCTAATAAAATCGACTGGTCGCCTGTAAGGTCAAGCGTACCGATTGCGTATGCGTTATCGTGTATATTTGACGGATGAAGTCCCGCTTCACCGCCGTCCTCTCTCACCCACTGCGGAACAGGTCCGTTAAGTCTGATACCCGTTCTTGCACTGTTAAAGTTTACGGTATATTCCGAACTTGTAAGTGTGTCAAGATATTCAGGTTTCAAATATTCATAAGTAGGCTGCGGGCCCGGCAAAACGCCGATAGTCCATGTATTATCAATCTTAGGAATATACTTACCGTCAAATGAATTAAAGTTATCTGCCTGACAATCCTCTGCAAGATGAAGTACATCACCCGTTCTCAATGCACGTCCGTTATGACCGCCGAATTTACCGTCACAGAATGTTGATGATGAACCCATAATCTTAGGTACGTCTATACCGCCCTTGACAAGAAGATATGTTCTCATTCCTTTTGCGGCGGTTTTAAATTTAAGCTCTTGCATAGGTGACGCACTTATAACCGTGTACATCGGCACACTTTCACCGTCAAGCGTTGCCTGCATATCCGCACCTGTTATACAAAAACTTGCGGTCGTTCTGAATCTGTATGTGCCGCCGCGCATTGTAAGCTCAATACCTGCCGCATTAAGGTCGTTACCAAGCAATTTATTACCTATTTTAAAGCTGTACGCGTCCATAGCACCGCAAGGCGGTACACCGACAGTCCAGTACCCAATCATACCGTCAGCATCTTGTACTGTTGACTGAACACCGCCGTCAAGCACTTCAAGTGCATTTTCTTCAGGTAAAAATCCCTCAAGCATTTTTGTAAACAGCTTTCCGTCTTTATAATCGCCTGTAAGGATAAGACTCTTTAAATATTCTAAGTTTGTCGTTATGCCGTAAATCTTTGATTCGGTCAAAACGTCAAGCATTTTTTCAACCGCTTTTTCTCTGTTTTCCGCATGAACAATAAGTTTTGCAAGCATAGGGTCATACAATGCGGAAATTTCGATATTCTTTCTTATCCAAGTTTCAACTCTCGCTTTGTCGCTAAATGTAACATCATCAATCTTACCGCTGCACGGTCTGAAATTATTTATACAGTCCTCCGCATATACTCTGACTTCGATTGAATGTCCGTTCGGCACCGCCTTAAATTCTTCAATACCTTTAAGCTCGCCTGCCGCCTCTTTAATCATCCATTCAACAAGGTCAACACCGTAAACTTCTTCCGTTATACCGTGTTCAACCTGTAATCTTGTATTGACTTCAAGAAAATAGAACTTTTCGTCAGACTCGTCATAAAGAAATTCAACAGTGCCGGCACTTCTGTAACCGCTTGTCTTTGCAAGACTCTTTGCGGCTGTGTACATTTGTTCACGAACCGTATCAGACAAATTCGGTGCCGGAGATTCCTCGACAACCTTTTGGTTTCTTCTCTGAACCGAACAATCACGTTCACCAAGCGTTGCAACTTCGCCGTATTCATTACCGAAAATCTGTACTTCAACGTGTCTTGCTTTTCTGATATATTTTTCAAGAAATACGCCTGCATCATTGAAATTGCTTTCCGCAAGGTGACAAACGTTGTCGTATGACGCAACAAGCTCGTCCTTGTTTTCACAAATTCTTATACCGATACCACCGCCGCCGGCTGTACTCTTTATCATTACCGGATAACCGATTTTTTCAGCCTCGACAATCGCCTCGTCAACACCTTTTAAAAGTCCCGTACCGGACAAAAGCGGTACGTTTGCTTTTTGTGCAATTTCTCTTGCGGAGTGTTTCAAACCGAAAAGCTTAATTTGACTTGAATCAGGTCCTACAAACTTGATATTGTTTTCTTCACACTTTGCGGCGAAAACAGTGTTTTCACTTAAAAATCCGTAACCGGGATGTATTGCTTCCGCACCTGTATCAAGTGCCGCTTTGATTATTTTATCAACGTCAAGGTATGTATCTTTTGCCGTACCCTCGCCAAGATATACCGCCTCATCGGCATTTTCAACGTGCAAGCTGTCCCTGTCTGCCTTTGAGTAAACAGCCACACTCTTTACGCCCATCTTAGCAAGCGTTCTTTCAATTCTTACGGCGATTGCACCTCTGTTTGCTATTAAAACTTTACTGAACATATTAATCTTCCTTTGCCAATTTATTAATCCCAGATAAGAAGTCTTACGGGTGTAGGGTTGTATGCGTTACACGGATTGTTTAGCTGCGGACAGTTGCTTATAAGAATCATAACATCTGCCAATGCTTTCATCTCAACATACTTGCCCGGTGCCGATACACCGTCATCAAATTTATATCCGCCCTCTTTTGTGATAGGCACATTCATAAAGAAGTTGATATTCGGTGCAAGGTCACGCTTTTTAATGTCTGCCGTAGTGTCGGCAAGCTGTAGCATAAAGCTGTCACGGCAGTTGTGCATATATCTCTTTTCTCTCGCATATCTGACTGTATTGCTTTGCGATGAACAAGCACCGCCCAAAGTATCGTGTCTGCCTGTCTTGTCTGCTGTGATTTCAAGTAACGGTTTGCCCGACTCGGCTCTTAAAATACTTCCCGTTGTCAAATAAATATTTTTCTGTGCCACGATTGTCTGTACCGCACCGTAGTGATCCTCAGGGTTTTCCAAATCATAAAATGTCGTATCAACGGCTTGGTTACCCTCAATATCAAGTATTCTGAATGTCTGACCTTTTTTCAATTCGTGCATCCAGCCAAGTCCTGCATTAAGCACCTCGTCATATACTGCGTCCTCTATTTTCAAATCACTGTCTTTTTCAATAAATCCATACATAATCTTTTCCTCCTCTGATTATTCGCCAAGTAAGTTGTAGTAATCCCATGTGTTTTCAAATGCTCTGTAATTTTCATCACGTGAATTTACACATTCGTCCATAAGGTCTGTCTTTGGAGCGTCATAAACCTCCATTGTAACGGGAACAGACGGATATTCCGTTGACGGATCAAGCGGATTAGGTGTGTTTGAAACAACAAAGATAATATCCATTTCTGTTCTTAGCGTTACCGTAGCACCCTTTTTACAGTGATCCGAAACATAGTTCATACTTCCGTCCTCATCAACATACACCTTTGAGAAAAGATTTACGCATGGTACAATATCTCTTTTACCCATATTGTTGCGGACAAGTTCAATCTTGAAGTTTTCTTCGCCGCATCTGTAAAAATCATTGCCTTGTTCCTGATATGATGTCTTGCCGTATTTTTCATTGGTCATCTTTCTTGTTGTGTGACCGCAGATTGAATCGTGCCAACCTAAGCTGTCCTCTGTGATACTCGCCAACACCCTGCCGTTGTCGCTCATAAGCACATTGCCCTTTGTAAGATGTGCTGTGTATTGTGCTTTTAGAGTATCAGGCATATTGTATCTTTCAGATGTATCTCTCATATTGTAAAGAAGAATTGATACATTGGCATTATCTCCAAGTGCTTTAAAGTGAATATATTTGTTCTTTCCGATAAGTCCCGACCATTTTTCACCCGGTCTGAATTCCTTTGTAAAAAGTTTCTGCATAATGTTTCTCTCCTTTTTCTAATCAAATAAAAAAACGGGACTTAACCGATTTAAAATCAGTTAAGCCCCTTTGCTTGTACTGTGATACTAAAAAAGGCTTTAAGATATTTGTTTCAATACCTTAAAGCCTCTTTGCTTTCATCTTGTGTTTATTATACAACCGCAAAAGAATTTTTTCAATTATCCGAAAGTTTGATTTTTCTACTACTTTAGTTCTACTCATTCAAGAAATAACGAAATAAGCTGACCTCTGCTTGAAACTCCAGTTTTGTTATATATGTTGTAAATATGCTTTTTCACCGTTGAAACGGATATGACAACTTTATCCGAAATTTCTTGATTTGACAAACCTTTATTGATAAGGCTTAAGATTTCCGATTCTCTTGACGTTAAACCATAAGTTTTTGCAAAGTTGTTAAGACTTTTGTTTACCGTAATGCTTGCTCTGTCAAGACGCATAACATTATGAAGCATATTTGCAATGTGATTTTTAAGTAAGTTCAAAACGTACAACTCTTTTTCATTAAAGTCACCGCTCTTTTCATTTCTGAAAAGATTGAACATTCCTATAATTCTTGAATTTTTTATCAGAATGATACCGCACCCGAATATAATGTCCTCGGGTTTTAAAAATTTTATGTAAAAATCCGTTTTTTCACGAACATCACTTTCAAGAATACTCGTGTCCTTGTAAACACTCGTTTCCGAAACAAAGTCGTACAGATATTGAATATAATCCTCATTGTAAAAAACATCTGTGTACTTATCCTTTACGTCCGTGTCCAAGCCGATAAAATACGATTGCTCTTTTCTGATTTTGCGGTCATCGTCTAAAATGATAAACCAGCCCTTCGTGTACGGAATAAGCATTCGTATCATTTTCATTATTTTGCTCGTAAATACATCAAGTTCATCAATCGTGTATAGCTCAAGCAGCATATTATTAATAGTATTCCATTCATTTTCCGTAAGCATAATTTCTCCTCCGATTTCCAGCGAAAATAAACAGTTTTCGATAATATTCAAGCTTTTTCTATTATAACATACTTATAACAAAAAACAAGTCTGTTTTTGAACAGACCTGTTTTTATTTTACTCAACTTCTTTTATTGTTTCAAAAATCCAAACCGTTTCTCTGTGATTTTCGCTGTAATCAGGTGCTTTAATAATTTGCATTTTTGCAAGTTCACCGTTTGTACGTTCAAATTCAATCTCAGGAACATTACCCTCTTGAATTTGTCTTTCTATCCACTCATAATCAAAGAACGGTTCATAATTACGATGATATTTTGAATCAACTTTTTCATTCAAATACATTCTAAGAGCCTCTTTGAATTTACCGTTTGTAATTTTCAGCATACTCTTAAAGAACTTCGGAACATATATTACTCTTACTGTATCATCATCAAAATTTACGATATAACCGCCCGTAAATTTCGAAGCGACAGCCGACAAGAATGTATCCATATCGTGTTCGCTGATATTTGCTTTGCTGATAGTCCAATCGTCGTCCTTATTATTTTCGACGCTCTTTTTATGATAATACGAATACTTATTGTCAAGCATATTTCTTTCGGCTTGTTTTATAAATCTTTCAGCATTGGTTGAAACCTCGCTGAACGACACGCCGTACGATATACTGTAACCCTGTTTTTCAATATCGTTCTTTATACTTTCAATATTTTCTTCGATTTGTTTTTCACTATCTCCGAAAGTAAACGCAACAAATTCATCACCGCCGATACGATACGTTTTATCCGAACCGAATTTGCTCTGCAATGCCTGCGCAACGGCTTTAAGCATATTGTCACCCGCCTCATGACCGAAACGGTTATTAATATTATGCAATCCGTTTGCGTCAATATAAACACACGCTACATTTCTGTATTCATTCTTATCCAAATTTTCAATCGTCTGTTCAAAACAATTTCTGTTTAAAAGTCCCGTAAGAGAATCTATAATTCCCATTTCCCTTAGTGACTTATAAGAAGAAATATTATTTACAGCCAACGAGAAAGTGCCTGCAACATTTTCGATATAATCGGCATTTTTCCACACCTTATCCATATTGACAACACCGAGTACACCGACAAAACGTTTTTTCACGTCATATACAGACGTTACGATATAGCTGTCGATATAATAGTCATACGGCAATCCGTAATCTCTCAGATTATATAACTTTTTACCGAATTTCATACTTGTTCCGTCACCGTTAAATCCAGGAATAACAACTTTTACAGGTCTGTTTTCAGCCGCATTAATATCAAAATTCTCTTTATTTGACCAACAGTATACTTCATCGATTATTCCGTTTTTAACCTTTGTAAAAAATGCGGTTTCGGCTTTCATATAGTCAGCAACTTTACCTAAAGTATTATCGACATTTTCGGTATGCTTGTGTGCGTCAAACAACGATTTCTCGACTTCAAGCATATATTCCACTTTGTTAATATCTTTTTTTCTTAACGACAACAGCCATAAAAAATATGCCACAATGATAATCACCGTAATCACAGCCATCACATACATGGCTTGTTTGATTTTCCATGCAATTTTCATAACGGTACTTTCCGGTATAGAAAGCATAACCGACCAATTATTGATACCGACAGGCGTATAATACGAGTACATATTCTCTTTTGCCCTCTCGGAATAGCCGATTAAATAACCGTTTTTTCCGCTCTTTATATCCTTGTCTATTTCTGAAGTTTTTAAGTCGTTTTTTACTTTGTGATTGCTCCAATCAGCTATATTTCCGAGCGACAAATGCCAAGTATCCATAATAAAATCGCCGCTGTCACCGTCAATCAAATATATTGACGCATTTTCGGCATATGACTCTGCAACATAATAAGTCGGAAGTGAATCAACTTCTATAATACCGTAAAGAATACCTATCGTTTTGCCACTCTTCAAAATAGGTACTGCACATTTCAGCACTTTTTTATCACCGTGACTTATATCCACTGTCGAATTTGGTGAAACGTATTCGCCTTTTTCAACCTCTTCCGCGTATGACAAAATACCCGACACGTCTGCATAGTTTCCGTCAGACGTTATCACCCTGTTGTCGGGCAATAACACTTCAAGATGCGAAATCTGTCCTCTTGTCATATATGACTTCAATATATGTTTTGTCTGTTCCGAATCCGCATTACCTCGACTTGCGATTACATCGGCTATAATTTCAAGCTGTTCTTGATTGCTGTATATATTATTTTTTATTTCCTTGCCTAAATTTTCAGTAGATTTTCTCAAAGTGTCATAACATTGTTGTTCAGCTGTCTTTTGTACATACAAACTTGTCGAAAATACAACTGCATATAAAACAACAAATATTGCCATTGTTACGGCAACAAATTTGCTTATTTTTCTTTTCTTCACTGCCATAATTCCACCTCTTCATATTCGACAATATTATAACATACTGTACATATAAAAATCAAGAATATTATACATTTTTCGCATAAAAAAAGCTACTGTATAAAGTAGCTTTTTTTGTCTGTTATCCCTGTTTTTCTTTTGTTCTTTTAATGATTTTCAAACGAGTATGCTCCTCACGTTCTTTTTCTTCAAGAGCATTCTGAATATCCTTAGACAGTTTATCATAAAGAGGTATCGTAATATTTTCAAGAGCATTTGCTCTCTTTTGCGTTTTCTTTATGTTCATAGCCAAACGGTAAACCGCATTTTCAATTTCCGTAAGCTTAACCGTCATCACTTTAACTTCGTTAAATTTAACGCTTGCCTCGTCAAGTGCCGAGGACGTTCCGTTAAATCCGTAAACAGGTCTGCCGTCAGGCTTATCAGCCGTAACAACAGGTATTTCAACGCCCATAACACTGCGTAAATCAACTTTTACGCTGTTTTCAAGCACTGCCGAATGAGCAAGGTTCTGCACCTTGCTCACACCCATTATTACGTTTGCCGATTCCAAAGCCTTATATGCAGCGGCAAAGGTTTCTTCGATTTTCGCCTCGACTTCCTTTGCCTCCTCTATCAAAAGCATCATTTCTCTGATTAGGATATTTCGTTTTTTATCAAGCATTTCATAGCCTTGCTTTGAAAGACGCAATGTGTTTTTTGCCATCATCAAGTTACCTTTTGTAGGTGCTAACGTCTTTGCCATCTGAAATTCCCCCTCTCAGGATTATACTTCTTCGTCCTCCACAGGACGATAATATTTTTCAAGAGTCTTATCGCTGACTCTGTCAAGTTCACTCTTAGGCAGCATACCCAAAAGCTCCCAACCAAGATTTAAAGTATCGTCAATAGTTCTGTTTTCATTCTTACCTTGTGTAAGGAACTTTTCCTCAAACGCTCTGCCGAACTTGATATACTTCTTATCCATATCGGAAAGTTCATCTTCACCGATAACTGACGCCAAACTCTTTGCGTCCTCAACCTTTGAATATGCCGCAAAAAGCTGGTTTGAAAGTTCAGGGTGGTCGGCTCTTGTAAAGCCTTCACCGATACCGTCCTTCATCAAACGCGAAAGTGACGGAAGAATTGAAACAGGCGGATATACGCCTTTAAGGCTAAGCTCTCTGCCCAAAACTATCTGTCCCTCTGTAATGTAACCGGTAAGGTCAGGGATTGGGTGAGTAATATCATCGTTAGGCATTGTCAAAATCGGCACTTGTGTAACCGATCCCTTTGCGTCCTTGATAATACCTGCACGTTCATAAAGTGAAGCCAAATCTGAATACAGATAACCAGGGAAACCCTTTCTTGACGGAATTTCACCCTTTGAAGATGAAACCTCACGAAGTGCCTCCGCGTATGACGTCATATCGGTAAGTATTACAAGTACGTGCATATCGTGCTTAAATGCAAGATATTCTGCCGCTGTAAGCGCACATCTCGGTGTAATAATTCTTTCAACGACAGGGTCATTTGAAAGATTTAAGAACATTACAACCTTACCCAAAACACCGCTTTCTTCAAATGACTTTTTAAAGTAGTTTGCAACGTCATGCTTAACGCCCATTGCCGCGAATACGATAGCGAACTTTTCTCCGTTTTCGTCATCAGGGTCAACAACCTTTGCCTGTCTTGCAATCTGTACGGCAAGGTCGTCATGCGGAAGACCGTCGCCTGAGAATATAGGAAGCTTTTGACCTCTTATAAGTGTGGCAAGACAGTCTATTGACGAAATACCTGTCTGAATAAAGTTGTTCGGGTATTCACGCGAAACGGGATTGATAGGCTGACCGTTTACATCACGAACTTCGTCCGCAAAGTAATCGCCCAAACCGTCAATCGGTCTGCCGATACCGTCAAGCGTTCTGCCAAGCATTTCTTTTGAAAGCGGCAAACGCATCGGCTCGCCCATAAATTTTGTTTTAGTGTTGGTAAGTGACAGATTTGAAGTACCCTCAAAAACCTGTATTACCGCTTTATCACCGGAAATCTCAATAACTCGTCCTATTCTTTTCTCGCCGTTGTCAAGAGTAACTGTAACCATTTCTTCATAGAATGTATCGTCTACTCCCTCGATAACTGCCAAAGGACCCTGAATATTATTAAGACCCATATATTCTATTGCCATATGCTCATATCCTTTCCTTTAGCTTTCATGGTTATAAATCAACTTGTCAAATGTTTCGTTGATTTTTCTCTGTAAATCATGGAACGGACCATCAATATTGTCATTTCCAATCGTGTATTTAATTCTGATAATGTCCTCGGCAATTCCGCTTTCGCTCACCTTTGAAAGCACAACGCCCTTTTCGACACATTCTTTAATTCTCTTATCAAAAAGAAGAATTGTATCCATCATCTTATTTTGCTTTTCAAGCGGTACATATGTATCGTCCGCATGGAAAGCATTTTGTTGCAAGAAACCTACTCTGATTGTCTTTGCAACCTCCAAAGTAGCCTTTTGACTGTCAGGAAGAACGTCTGCACCGATTAGCTTAACGATTTCCATAAGACTGCTTTCTTCTTGCAAAATTGCCATCATCTTATTTCTCTTTTCCATAAAGTCCGGAGAAACATTTTGAGCATACCAATCAGTAACTTCACCGATATATTCACTGTAACTGTTAAGCCACTGAATAGCCGGATAGTGTCTTGCATATGCAAGCGACTTGTCAAGTGCCCAGAAACATCTGATAAAACGCTTTGTATTCTGTGTTACCGGTTCTGAGAAGTCACCGCCCTGTGGTGATACCGCACCGATAATTGATACAGAACCCTCACTGCCGTTAAGATTTGTAACATATCCCGCTCTTTCATAGAAAGCCGAAAGTCTTGAAGCAAGATATGCAGGGAAACCTTCTTCCGCAGGCATTTCTTCAAGACGACCCGATATTTCACGAAGTGCCTCAGCCCAACGTGATGTTGAGTCAGCCATAAGCGCAACGTCATAACCCATATCTCTGTAATATTCCGCAATTGTAACACCTGTGTAAATACTTGCTTCACGCGCTGCAACCGGCATATTTGAAGTATTAGCAATAAGCATTGTTCTGTCCAAAAGCGGTCTGTTTGACTTAGGGTCGATAAGTTCAGAGAACTCGTCAAGTACCTGTGTCATTTCGTTACCACGTTCACCGCAGCCGATATATACGATAATATCCGCATCACACCACTTCGCAAGCTGATGCTGTGTCATAGTTTTACCGGTACCGAAACCGCCCGGAACAGCTGCCGCACCGCCTTTTGCAAGCGGGAACATTGTATCGATTACTCTCTGACCCGTTACAAGCGGTCTTGAAATAGGCTGACGCTGTGTATAAGGTCTTGCCTTTTTGATAGGCCATTTTTGTTTCATTGTTATGTCGATAATTTCGTCATCGCTCTTTACCTTTGCGATAATATCAACAATAGTGTAGTTGCCGTTCGGAGCAATCCATTCGATTTTACCTTTGATATTCGGCGGAATCATAATTCTGTGCTCGATAAGGCTTGTTTCCTGTGTTACGGCAATGATGTCACCGCCTGTAACATAGTCGCCTTGTTTCGCAACCATTTCCACATTCCAAGTTTTTCTTTCGTCAAGATTAGTAACCTTTAAACCTCTGCCGATGAATGAGCCTGACATATTTCTTATTTCTTTCAACGGTCTTTCGATACCGTCAAAAATATCAGACAATATACCCGGAGCAAGAGTTATTGACAAAGGACCGCCCGTACCGACTACAGGTTCACCCTTTTTAAGACCTGTCGTTTCCTCGTAAACCTGTACAATAGTAGTATCGGAAGTTACGCCGATAACTTCGCCGATAAGTTCTTCATTACCGACATATACCATTTCCTGCATTTCAAAGGAATCTGAACCCTTTACTTTTACGACCGGGCCGTTTATACCGAATATCTGACCTTTTGTATTAGCCATTTACCTTCATTCCTTTCCGTTTGTATGCCGTTTAACCCAGTGCCAATCCACTGCTTTGAAGGAATTTCTGCTTTTCTTCTGACAGCATTTCCTTGAATGAATAGTCAACAGCAACCTTTCTGTCTGTATTTAAAATCTTCGCACCGCCAAGAAAATCTTTTTCACCCGATGCCTCAACCGTAATTCTTGACGTGTCGGGAATCTGTTCAATTTTTTCTTTAAGCTTTATATCGTCTGATGAGATATAAATTGTCTTTGAACCTTTTCCAACTTCAAATAAAGCCTTTTCAATCTTGCTTAAAAGCCATTCTTCGTATTTATCGCTCTCGATAAATTCAACGATTTTTGCTCTCGAAAGTTTCATTACGTCATCAATAATTTCTTCACGACGCATGATAAGTTTTTTCTTTGAATCAAGCTCTGCGTGAAGAACTCTCTCATTTGCACTTTTTTGAGCGGATTGAATATTCTGCTGAATATTCTCATATGCACCCTGCAAAAGCTCGTTTTCCTTTGCATCTATTCTCTCTGAATATTCCTTTTGAACATTCTCAAGTAATTTTTCTCTTTTCTGTTCCGCATCTTTGAGAACAAGCGATGTAAAGGTATTGAGTTTTTCTGTTAAGTTATTGCTTTCCATATTCCTTACCTCCCCTGTTTAAAGTTTAAGACCGATTGACTCTTGAACCATATTGTTGATACTGTTAGCAATATCACGACTGCCGTGTCTGTCCGGTATTTCTATGATAAGCGGAGTGTGCAATGTAATTTTAAGATGGTTAAGATATTCTTTAACCATTGCCGCCGCTTTTTCCGTAAATATCAAAATACCAAGTTCCGGGTCGTTTACAGCCTTTTTAATTTCTGCAGTAATAGTTTCGCTGTCGTGAGCAACACATCCGTCTATACCCACAAGTCGCATACCGATTTGTGTATCAATGTTGTCACTGATTAAATACATTTTCATAAAACATACGTCCTTTCAGACTTGTAATAATAAAATCCATTCTCCGTCCACTCCGTAACGGACTACACTCGTCGTCCATTGCCTCCCCTTGAGGGGAGGTGTTATCGCAGATGACGGTGGGGTGGCTTTCTCCCCACTCCGTAACGGACAACCCTCGCCTCCCCTTGAGGGGAGGTGCCAACGGCGGAGGGGTGGCTCGCTCGCCCGATTTACCAAAGGCTGAAAGAAAATTGTTCACAGTGCTGCTTTGCAGCTTGCGGTGCCGTACACTTGTACTGCCCCAAGCAAAAAGTAGTGCTGTGGTCAATTTTACTCAGCCTATTATGAATTAAGAATCAATATAGATATTACAAGACCGTATAGTGCGATACCTTCTGCCAGGGCAACGAAGATAAGAGTTTTACCCATAATCTTTTCATTTTCACTCATTGCACCGATAGCAGCTGATGCAGCTGATGCAACGGCGATACCACCGCCGACACCGCTAAGACCTGTTGAAAGAGCCGCACCGATGAACTTTAGACCTTCACCGACTGTAAGACCGGCTTCAGCACCTGTACCTGCCGCAAGAGCGCTAACTCCGCCGCCAAGTGTGCAGATAACGCCGACACCAAGAATACTGAAGAATGAGATTGCGTTCATCAAAAGGCATTCCTTACCTTTTGTCTTGCCTGACTTATAATACAAAGCAACAGGAACGATTACTGTAAGTGCGATTAAAGCGAATAAAATTTTCATTAACATAGTGATTACCTCCAAAATATATTAAAACCGATTTATATTATTTATCACGAAGTGACATAAATTCTTTACCTCTGCCTGAGAAGTATCTTGAGAACATTTCGTAATACTCCAGACGAAGTACCTGTATTCCGACGATAAGACCTTCAAGAACCATAACAAGTACGTTACCGATTACTTGTACAATAACTCCGCCTACACCGCCGCTTTGAGAAAGAATTGCAACAACCATCATCATACCTACATGGACTATTGCAAAAGCGCCTATTCTTAGGAATGAGATTGTATTTGTGAAGAAACTCAAAATTACTTCAAACATTTCAAACAAGTTTTCCACAAAGAACATTCCGTTTCTCGGCAGCCAGTCCTTTTTACCCTCTACAAGCTTACCAAGCGGCTCGCATAAGTACATACAAAGCACTGCCAAAATAATAATTGCCACAAATACGAATGTCGGTATACCCCACTTTAAGAACAAGTTACCGGCAAGAAGAAGTGCGCCTATATAGAACACCAAGCCCGCGACACCGTTATGTCCGAACAGTGCTTCGCCAAGTTCCTTACTTTTCAGTGCGTTTATAACATTCAATACCATACCGAATATAATTATCAGCACGCCCATACCAATCGTACCGCCCAGCATTAACGCTATTTCATTCATAGGGTTTAACGCTGTTGTATGGAACAATTCAGGGATTATTTCTTCATTTCCGAAGAAACTTCCGTATATAAATCCGAATATCACACCAGATATTCCGACCATTCCGACAATACCGCCCAAGTCCCATTTCTTGACTTTGTAAACTATAAAGCCTGCTATCGCAAGCACAAGGCTCTGACCTACGTCACCGAACATTATACCAAAGAACAGTATATACGTTACGGCAAGTATGCCTGTCGGATCAATTTCCGTATAACTCGGAAGTCCATACATTTTAACGAACATTTCAAACGGTTTAAATACAGGATTATTTTTCAGCTTTGTAGGCGGCTGAATATCCTTGACGTCCTCTGCGTCCTCCATATAGAACATCACAACGTCATCTGAACCGTTAATCTCTTTTTCAAGCGACTTTGCACTCTTTTCATCCATCCAACCTACTATATAGAAGAACATATCGCCGTGAATGGCATTTCTTCTTACTTCGGAGAATTGATGACGTTTCTTCGCAAGATTGTAAATTCCGCAAAGTTTATCCGCACTGCTTGAAATCATCTCGGCGGTCTTTGCACTGAGTTCTTCAATCTGCTGTTTTAATTTTTGATTTTGGTTTAATAATCCACGCTTTATTTCAAGCGGAGTACCAACGTAATCCTCTGATATGTCCATAGGTTCAAAATACAGAGAATTAAATACTTCTTCAATCTTTCTCTCTTTCAAAAGCGGTGCGAAGTAAAAGCCCCATACATCTGTTGCGTCCTCCGCAGTCTTAATGAAGAAAGTTTCAAGATTGTCAAGGTAAGTTATAAGCGTTTTATAACCTGTTTTCGGAATATGTCCGAATCTGCATCTTATAAATTCAAACTTGAAAATTTTCGACAAATCCACGTCCATACTGAGCATTAGATTAAGCTGCTCAACCGCCGCTTCATTTGCCTTTATTCTCTCTGAAAGCTCGTCGCTTTGGTTACGCTCTTCTTCGATACGCTCGTTTATTCCGTCAATAAAATTTTGCATATCGCCGAGCTTTACACTTTCGGAAGCAATCAATTTCTTGTTCACTGTGTAGTTAGCAAGATTCATAATGCTTAACGCATTTTTTGCAACTATGTCGTATTCATTGTTTTCCTCAAAGTTTTTCAGCTTGCCTCTGTTTGAAATTACCGACATAGCATTTTCAAGATGAATATCTCTGCCGTAAACGTACTTTTCAACGACCGTATCAAATTCACTGATTTGAGCGGCAATAGTTACGGCTTTCATCTTTACGATTGCCATTTTCCCCCTCCTCTACTCAAGACCAATATGTGTGCGGATAAAATCAGGATTTAAGTTGTATCTTATCCCCTCGATAATGGTCGTAATGTTATTAAGTTCAACTTCCTTTAGGTTCATATAGGCATATACCGCAACCATCGACTCGGGATGAGTTACAAATATACTTTTTGATAACCGGTTATAAATATACCTGTAATTGCCTTCGGGAAATCTTCCCTTATCATAATCTTCAAACAACTTTCCGTATGCGGTCGATTGATTTACAATATCAATAAACCTTTCAACAGAATCTGCATTTACAAGCTGTTTGATTACCTCTTCCGTCAATCTGTATCTGACAGGCAGAAGATAGGTGAAAATTATTTCATTTGTAAATTCAAAATATTTTTTGCCCCTGTAAATCCACATAAGATTCAGCATATCTATTTTTGTTCCGATAAGCCTTTTAAATAAATTCTCCTGTGTCTTATCAAGAGCGACCGATGCTGTATGCCATATTGACTTATAGTAATATGTGTCCAGCACCATACCCATCGAAAATGAATCCGCGCCTATATTTTCCGCTCGTTGCAGCGGCTCGCTGTAAGGAGTGTTTTTACAAGCCTCGATACAATCCGACAGGGATTTTGCATTATGCATTATCTCACGATTTATTTTCGTGTGTGTTTCAAAGAAAGCGTCAAATTTGCTTTGGTTTACCTCATCATTACTTCTTTCCTCGTGAGTATAGATATATCTTATCTCACGTTTCAAAAATGCAATCTCTCTGCGCATAAACCAAAATTCCATAACGGTTCTCTTTGAATTGTCCATGAAATTATATAGTCTGACGTATTCGTCAACCATTTCCTGTTCAAGCAGGATTTCCATCTGACCTCTGTGAATATCTCTCTCATTCACCTGTTCAAGAACTTCACCGTAGCCGGGTGTACTTTTAAGATAACTGCATATGTCATTTACGCTTTTTCTTTCAAGGAGCTGTTCATAGTCATCTCTTGTCAGAAATTTTGAATACATCGCCTTTAATTTAGCGGCGATTGCACTGTATTCCACGCTCATTTTGCTGCCACCTCACTTATCTGCCGATAATATTCTGTACAATTTCATTAACCCATTTGTCTTTATTGTCGTTGTACTTCTTTTCGAGTTCGGAAAGATGTCTTTCCATATTTACTCTTATGGCCTCTACTTTCTTATCGGCATCTTCTTCCTCTATTTGCTTTAGAGTGACGTTTTTAGCCTCCATTCTTCTCGTAATGTCATCACGCATTTTACGAGATTCGTCCTTAATTCGCTCTTCAAGCTCTCTGTCGGCTTTCTTAGCGTCCTTAATGACTTCCTGTGCTCTGTCCTCGATGTCGATAATCTTCATAATTAGATCTTCCATTTTCCCAACCTCTCTTTCCTCTGCAGATTAATCTGCATTATTTCAGACTATATTCAAAAATCATTACGATTTTGTCTGCATTAATTTTTCAAACTTTGAAGCGGTGCAGGAATTCTGCCGCCTCTGTTTATAAATTCGGCACTTGAATACTTTTTAACCGGCATTACGGGACCTGTTCCCAAAAGTCCGCCGAATTCAACCACGTCACCCTCAACCTTACCCGGTGCAGGGATAACTCTTACTGCTGTTGTCTTTGTGTTGACCATTCCAATTGCCGCTTCGTCGGCTATAATCGCCGAAATAGTTTCGGCAGTTGTGTCGCCCGGTATAACAATCATATCCAAACCTACGGAACATACGCAAGTCATTGCCTCAAGTTTTTCAAGAGTAAGTACGCCGTCTGTTGCCGCTGCAATCATACCTGCGTCCTCACTTACAGGGATAAATGCACCCGAAAGTCCGCCGACATAACCTGACGCCATAATACCGCCTTTTTTAACTGCATCGTTAAGCAGTGCAAGTGCGGCTGTTGTACCGTGAGTACCACACATTTCAAGTCCCATTTCCTCCAAAATATAAGCCACGCTGTCGCCAACGGCAGGTGTCGGAGCAAGTGACAAATCTACGATACCGAAAGGTACGTTAAGACGTTTTGACGCTTCTTGTGCAACAAGCTGTCCCATTCTTGTAATCTTAAATGCAGTCTTTTTAATAGTTTCGGCAACAACACCGAAGTCCTCGCCTTTAACCTTTTCAAGTGCACATTTAACAACACCCGGACCGCTTACGCCGACATTTATAACACATTCACCCTCGCCTTCGCCAAGGAACGCACCCGCCATAAACGGATTATCCTCAACCGCGTTGCAGAATACAACAAGCTTTGCACACGCAAATCCTTGTGTATCGGCAGTAAGTTCAGCCGCTCTCTTAACAATCTGACCCATCTGTTTAACAGCGTCCATATTGATACCGGCTCTTGTCGAACCCACATTAACGCTTGAACATACAAGATCTGTTGCGGCAAGTGCTTCAGGAATTGACTCAATAAGTATTCTCTCACCGTTCGTATAATCTTTATGCACAAGTGCCGTATAACCGCCTATAAAGTTTACGCCTGTCTTTTTAGCGGCTTTGTCAAGAGTTTTTGCGATTTTAACACATTTTTCAACAGTAGGTTCTTCCAATGCGTCCACCAAAGTAGCTATCGGAGTTACCGAAATTCTCTTGTTGATAATCGGAATACCGAATTGAGCCTCAATGTCCTCACCGGTTTTTACAAGGTCTTTTGCGTAAGTTGTGATTTTTTCATACACTTTTTCGCAAACTGTATCAACGTCAGGACCGGCACAGCTTTTTAGAGAAATACCCATTGTTATAGTTCTTATATCAAGGTTTTCCTCGTCAACCATTTTTATAGTTTCTATTACTTCAAAGGGATTAATCATTATTTGTACCTCCCTTATATTCTGTGCATTGATGTGAAGATTTCTTCTCTCTGCACATGGATTGAAAGCCCCATATCCTTTTCAGCCTGTTCAAATTTTTCACTGATTTGCTTTACTGTAACATTCTCATTTTCAAAATTCACAAGCATTATCATTGTGAACATATCCTGCATTATTGTTTGAGAAATATCAAGAATATTTACTCCGTTTTCAAATAATATATTACTGATTTTAGCTATTATGCCCTTTTGGTCCTTGCCTATTACGGTAACTACTGCTTTCACTTATTTATCTCCAATCTTTCATATTTTCATTGTTTATCTTTAATTGAATTATAGCACTTTTGTTTTAAAAAAGTAAGTGGTTTTTTTAAAGTTTGTCCACTGTAACAGTTTAATAACCCGAATTTTATTGCAATTTGTTTATTTTTTCACAATCCGTTTTTTGTCTTGATATTTGCGACAAATAAGCCGTTTTTCAAGGCTGTTTTTTGTTCAAAAATACAATAAAACTTGCGGTTAATAAACGCTTTACTTTCTTCTTTGTCTTAACGCCTCATACATCAAAACACCTGCCGCAACCGACGCATTAAGTGAATTAATTTCGCCTGCCATAGGTATGCTTGCTATGAAGTCGCATTTTTCTCTTACAAGTCTGCTGATGCCCTCGCCCTCACTGCCTATAACAAGACCAAGCGAGCCTTTAAGGTCAATATCATACATTTCCTGACCGTCCATATCGGCCGCTGCAATCCACAAGCCTTCATCTTTCAGGCTGTCAATCGTGTTAGCGATATTTGTAACCTTTGCAACAGGTGTATATTCAACCGCACCTGCCGAAGTTTTTGCGACAACACTGTTAAGACCCACTGAATTTCTTTTAGGAATAATAACACCGTGTGCACCTACACAATTTGCAGTTCTCAATATTGCACCCAAATTATGCGGATCGGTTATTTTATCACAAATAATAACGAAAGGCGGCTCATTTTTTTCACGAGCTTTATCAAGAATATCCTTCACGCTCACATAGTCGTATGCACTCACATATGCAATAACGCCCTGATGGTTTTCACCCTCTGCGATTTGGTCAAGCTTAGCTCTCTCGACCTCTTGAATTATAATTCCTGCGTCCTTTGCTTTCTTGATAATCGGAACAATAGAGCCCTCGTACTTACCCTTTTTAACAAGGATTTTATCCACGCTGCGACCTGAACGAATTGCCTCCAAAACAGGATTTCTTCCTATAATTTTATCATTCACTGAACTTTCTCCTCTATATTTACTCTATATTATAGCACGAAACCACAAGTTCGTGTAACTAAAAGACATATAAAATCCGTCAGTCGCCACGCCCTTGTGGTTTATTTTCTATTTATTTTTAATTATTTCAACAAAAATTTATCATGAATTGCAACAACAGCCGCTTCAGCATCTTTTCTGTCAACAAGAACAGAAATCTTGATTTCCGATGTAGCAATCATATTGATGTTGATGTGTGCATCGTAAAGAGCCTCAAACATTGTAGCGGCAACGCCTGAGTTATTAACCATTCCCGCACCGACAATAGAAACCTTTGAAACGTCCTTTGTCCATTTAACTTCGTCAGCCTTAACGATTGCCTTGTTTTCTTCAAGAAGGTCAAGTACAGGCTGTAAATCTTCTTCCGTAACAGTAAAGCTAATGTCTTTCTTTTCACCGTTACCGATTGACTGAATGATTAAGTCAACGCTTATTCCGTGCTTAGCAAGCATACGGAATACTGAGAAAGCCTTTCCCGGAGTATCCTCTACACCGCAAAGAGCAATTCTCGCAACATCATTATCTCTTGTTACACCTCTAACGAGCATCTTTTCCACTTGTTCTACCTCCTTAACATATGTGCCTTCATTGTTATTCAGACTTGATCTGACTGAAAGCTTAACCCCGTACTTCTTTGCCATTTCAACACTTCTGTTGTGAAGTACGTTTGCACCAAGTGACGCAAGCTCAAGCATTTCATCATATGAAATATCATCAAGCTTATACGCATTCTTTACAAATCTCGGATCTGCCGTATATACACCGTCAACGTCTGTGTATATTTCGCAGACATCTGCGTGAAGTGCGGCAGCCAATGCAACGGCTGATGTATCACTTCCGCCGCGTCCCAAAGTTGTTATATCGTCATACTTGTTTATACCTTGGAAACCTGCAACGATTACAATGTTCTTCTTATCAAGCTCAGCTTGTAATCTTTCTGTATCTATTGTGCTTATTCTTGCAGCACCGTATTTAGCGTCAGTCTTAACACCTGCCTGCCAGCCTGTAAGAGAAATAACCGGACAACCGATTTTTTCTATCGCCATTGCAAGCAAAGAAATTGAAATTTGCTCACCTGTTGAAAGCAACATATCCATTTCACGCTTTGAGGCATTTGGGTTGATTTCCTTAGCCTTTTCGATAAGGTCATCGGTTGTATCACCCTGTGCCGAAACTGCAACAACCACATTGTTACCTGCTTTATACGCGTCTGTAATACGTCTTGCGACGTTCATTACTCTTTCAGCGTCTTTAACGGAAGTACCGCCATACTTTTGAACAATAAGTCCCATTTTTGTTTATCCTTCCTTTTTTATATTCATATCTCAGAAACTACCGCACCGACATTGTCGATCGGCAGTATCATACATTTCCATTCAAGACCGTTAGTCTTAAAATATTCTTCCATACCAGCTTTAAATCCATCATAGTTGCCGTCAAGTATTGATAGTATTGTAGGTCCGGAGCCGCTCAAATATGTTGCGTGCGAACCCAAGTGATATGTTTTTTCAAATATATCTTCCATACCGTCAACGTAACTTTTACGATACTGTTGATGAAGTTTATCCTTAACGCCGATTTCAAGCGCTTTCATATCGCACGTAAGCATAGCTGCCTGAAACATTGACGCATGACCGACATTAAAGACTGCGTCTTTAAAATCAATCTTTGACGGAAGAACTCCTCTTGATTTCTTTGTTGCAACAAAGAAATCCGGAATTATAACCGCGAACTTAATATGACTTTTCAGCTTTGTGCTTTTGATTATAGTCTTGTCATCATCCATAAGCGACACGCAGAAACCGCCGAAAAGTGCCGGTCCCACATTGTCGGGATGACCTTCCATCGTTGCCGCAAGATGAATTATTTCCTGATACGAAAGCTGTCTGCCGGAAATAATATTTGCCGCCAACATTCCGCCTATAATACACGCACTGCTGCTGCCCAAACCTCGCGTCATAGGTATCTGGCTGTCTTGAGTTATTCTGTAACCCTTTTGCTCATAACCTACATAGTCGAAAAGTTCCGCCATTGCACGGTAAATCAAATTGCTTGTATCCTGTGGGATAAAGCTTTGAGTATTTTTGTTGATTACTTCAAGTCCCTCGGGAATTTCCTCAATCATCATTCGGTTATACAAACCAACAGCCACACCGAGAGTATCAAAACCTGCACCCATATTTGCACTGGTTGCAGGCACTCTTAATTTAATCATTAATCCATTACACGAATGTTTGCCACAACATCAGACAGCTTAGCAAGTTTTTCTTCAACCTCAGATTTAGTAAGCGGTGAAGTCACAAACGCTGACTCATTGTCTATAATATTATCGACAAATTCGCACTTTCCGAATATTTTCTGAACATTTTCTGCAGAATCAGTTGTTCTTACAAAGTATTCAAACTTCTTCGAATCAATATCAGCCATAATATTTTCAGTCGGCTTTTCCCAGAAAATCTTCTTACTTCTGTCGCTGTGCTTAACCGCGTCAACAACGTCGGCAACAACAGCACTTGCAGTAGGAAGTTTACCTGCACCCTTACCGTAGAACATTACATCGCCTACGCAATCGCCTGTAACCATAATGGCATTGAATACACCGTCAACACCGGCAAGAGGACTGCTGTTTTTTATCACCATAGGTGATACGATTGAGTAAACCTTGCCGTTTTCGTCAAACTGTGCATATCCGATAAGTTTTATAACTGAATCCATAGCAGCGGCATATTTAACATCGTCAAGAGTAATGTTTGTTATACCATCTGTATCAATATCATTGTAATCAATCATTTTGCCCGACGCAAGTGACGCCAAAATCGCAATCTTTCTGCAAGCGTCGTGACCTTCAATATCGGCGGCAGGATTTCTCTCTGCGAAACCGTTATTTTGTGCGTCTTTTAGGGCTGTTTCAAAAGTCTTGCCCTTTCTTATCATCTGGTCAAGAATATAGTTTGTTGTACCGTTTAAAATACCGGCAATCTTCAATATATTGTTAGCCGTTAGACATTGATGCATAGGTCTTATAATCGGAATACCGCCGCCTACACTTGCCTCAAAGAAGTAGTTTACATTTTTCCCTCGGGCAATCTCCAAAAGCTCTGTCCCGTATGTGGCAACAAGCTCCTTGTTAGACGTTACAACGCTCTTTCCCGCTTCAAGAAGACTTTTTGTAAATTCATATGCAGGGTGAAGTCCTCCCATAACTTCCGCAACAACGCTTACTTCGTCATCGTTAAGTATGTCATTGAATTCTTTTGTAAAAAGTTCTTTTTCGGGATGGTCGTCAAAATCGCGAATGTCAAGAATGTACTTTATATCCACACTTTCACCATTCGCACTGCGGCTGAGCTTGTCACTGTTGGTCTTAATTATGTCGTATACACCACTTCCAACAGTACCGTAGCCCATTATTGCAACCTTTGCCATTCTTATGCCTCCCTTATTTTTCTTTCATTATAATATGTATTTTGTTATAGTAATATCTATAATAAAATATATTACCATATCACTGTGATAAAGTCAATGTTTTCAAACGCCAAATATGACCTTTTTAATCAAAGTTCTTTTGTGTAAATTAACACTAACATTTTTATCGTCTGTTATTTTTCTTTATCTCTCTGTTAATCTTCGCATTCATTCCGCTGCCTTTTAAATACGGCAGAATACTCATACATTTGCCGTCTGCCACGATTATATGGTCAAGCATTTTTATACCGGCGAAAAAAAGCGTATGCTCCAAAGCCTGTGTCGTAACCAAATCGGCATTTGACGGTTTTAAAATTCCGCTTGGGTGATTGTGCGTAAATACAACCTGTGACGCGTCACTTTTAACCGCACTTCTAAGCACCTTCGCAACATCAAGTTCAACGCTTTCAAAACTGCCCTCGAAAAGCATTTCCTGATTAATAATTCTGTTTTTCGGATCAAGGCAAATCATATAACAACATTCACGATTTTTGCCGTCAAACAGATTGCACAAATAATTTTCACTCGTTTCACTGTTTAAAACAAACACGTCCGTATTATATTTTTCCGTATTGTAATACTGTATAAATTCACCGAGAGAACATATGTAATCGGCGGTTTTTTCACCTACACCGTCTATGCTCATAAGACGTTTTTTAGAAGTGTGGAACACATTCACAAATCCACCGCACTCTTTAATCAAATTATGTGCTATATCATTCGTATCCGCCACCGGAATTACGTTGTAGAGAAGATACTCCAAAACCTTATGTTTCTGCCACGTTTTGAAACCGCCTTTTTCAAAATCCTCACGCATTCTTTTTCTGTGACCTTTGTGATTGTTTGTGTCCATTATTTCACCGCCATTACTTCATTCTACGGCTTATTATACACTATTTTACTATAATTTGTCTACAAAATTCGACAAATTATTTACACAAAAAAACGGAGCATACTAAAACAGTATGTTCCGTAAAAAACAATATTAATTCAAATTGTATACAAAACCATGTGGTTTTGTATACTTTATTCTTGGGAGTTTGAGGTGCCTTTTCAGTAGTTTTGCCTTTGGCAAAACCGCTCTACGAGCGTCGGACGTCTTTCCGATACTCCCTCATTGAAAATCATTTCTGACGACATGTGCGGCAGAAAGGACTCAAAATCTAAAGTTTCGACTTTGGAGGAACTTTAGATTTTTTCTCTGAAAACACTCAAAAATCACATCGCAAGATGTGATTTTTGGAGCTGGCGACATTTTGTCGCCAGGCTCTCAGTTACTTGTTTTCAACCAATCTCTTAGTGTCAATAGCAATCATAAGTTCTTCGTTTGTAGGGATAACAAGAGTTTTAACTGTTGCATCGTCAGCTGAAATATCAACTGTACCCCTTGCAGCGTTCTTGTCCTCGTTAATCTTGATACCCATAAAGTCAAGCCCCTCAACAACTGCTGATCTTGTAGCCGCATCATTTTCACCTACGCCGGCAGTGAATACAACTGCGTCAACACCGCCCATAGCGGCAGCATAAGCACCGATGTCTTTCTTAACTTGGTATGAGAACATATCAAGAGCAAGCTGTGCTCTGTCATTTCCTTCTTTAGCGGCAGCAGACAAATCTCTGAAGTCAGATGATACGCCCGAAACACCCGAAACTCCGCTTTCCTTGTTCATAAGAGCGTCAACGTCTTTAGCTGACATACCTTTTTGGTTGATAAGATATGTAACGACAGCAGGGTCCATTGAACCTGTTCTTGTACCCATTGGCACACCGTCAAGAGGAGTGAATCCCATTGATGTATCTATACACTTACCGCCGTCAACAGCTGTAATTGATGAGCCGTTGCCAAGGTGGCAAGTAACAATCTTAAGGTCTTCTGCCGGCTTGCCTAAAAATTCAGCAGCCTTTTGTGAAACATACTTGTGGCTTGTACCGTGGAAACCATACTTTCTGATACCGTAGTTTTTGTAGTATTCATATGGCAAAGCATACATATATGCCTTTGGAGGCATTGTCTGGTGGAATGCTGTATCGAATACACCAACCATAGGAGTGTTAGGCATAATCTTTTGGCAAGCCTTGATTCCGATAATGTTCGGTGGGTTATGTAGAGGAGCAAGCGGTGTACACTTTTCAAGTGCTTTCATAACTGCTTCTGTAATTACGCATGAACCTGCAAATTCTTCACCGCCGTGTACAACTCTGTGACCGACTGCACCGATTTCGTCCATTGACTTGATAACACCGATTTTTTCATCAACAAGTGCGTCAATAACCATCTGAATTGCGTCACCGTGATCCTTCATCGGCTTTTCAATCTTAGTCTTTTCGTCCTTTGCAACATTTGTGTGTTGAAGATTTGAACCTTCAATACCAATTCTTTCGCAAAGACCCTTTGCCATAACTTGTTCGTTGTCCATATCTATAAGCTGGTACTTCAATGATGAACTACCCGCATTTATAACTAATATTTTCATATTAAAATTCCTTTCATTTTTTATTAATTTATAACACAAACCACTTAATGTAACCGCTTGGTATTAAGCGGTAGATTGCGTGCATATCGCTTTTTCTTGGTTGCCGTCGCGTACGCCGATACGCAAGGCGAACAAAAAATGCGAGAGGTGCGTGATATACCGCTTAAGACTGTGCTTGGATTGCGGTTATAGCGACTACTCCTGCAATGTCCTCCGCACTGCAGCCTCTTGAAAGGTCGTTTACAGGCTTTGCGATACCTTGAAGAATAGGTCCGTAAGCTTCGGCCTTAGCAAGTCTTTGAGTAAGTTTGTAACCGATGTTACCTGCGTCAAGGTTAGGGAAAATAAGTACATTCGCACTGCCTGCAACGTCTGATGAAGGAGCTTTCGACTTAGCAACACTGTCAACGATAGCGGCGTCAAGCTGAAGTTCACCGTCAAGCTTTAATTCAGGAGCCTTTTCCTTTGCAAGCTTTGTAGCCTCTTGCATTTTGTCAACAAGGGCACTCTTTGCACTGCCGTATGTAGAATATGAAAGCATTGCAACTCTCGGTTCGTCTTGGATAAGCTGTTTGTATGATGCAGCTGATGAAATAGCGATTTCACTTACTTCGTCAGCAGTCGGATCTTGGTTAAGACCACAGTCACCGAAAATAAATGTACCGTTGTGACCGTATTCGCAGTTAGGAACATTCATAATAAAGAATGCAGATACAAGCTTTGTACCCGGTGCAGTCTTTAGAATTTGAAGTGACGGACGAATTGTGTCGGCTGATGAGTGAATAGCACCCGATACCATACCGTCAGCATCACCTTGTTTAACCATCATTACCGCATAATATGACGGATCTTTGATTGTTTCGGCAGCCTGTTCAGGTGTAATGCCCTTTTTCTTTCTCAATTCATAGAATACGTTTGCGTATTCTTCGTTCTTTTCACTGTTTTCGCTGTCAACAATTTTGATACCGTCAATATCAAGATTTTCAGCGGCAGCCATTGTCTTTATTTTGTCAGGGTTACCTACAAGAATAATCTTTGCATAGCCCTCTTTTTTTACCATTTCAGCAGCCTTCAAAGTTCTGATTTCTTCGCCCTCTGCAAGAACGATAGTTTTGATGTCCTTTTTGGCTCTTTCCTTTAATTGTTCTATGAATGTACTCATTACACAAAACTCCTTTTTCTCTTTATAATTTTTTACCTCTTTTTATTATATACCTTTTTTTCATCTTTTTCAAGTAAATATCTTAAAAAATTGCTTTATTTTGGCTTGTGAATTTTCTAACAATTTCACTCGACTATTTACCCACGCAAAATCTGTGGAATATCGCCGTAACAATATCGTCCGACACAGTTTCGCCCGTAATTTCGCCAAGTGCGTCAATGGCGATATTAATATCAATCGATGCAATATCAGACGGCATATTCATATCAATAGCCTCAACAACCCGTCCGAGTGCTTCGCCTGCTTTTATAAGCGCCGTCTTGTGACGCATATTTGTTATAACGGCACTGTCCTCTCTTGCAAGCTCGCCGAAATTATAAACCTTGCGGATTTCATCGGCAAGAATATCAAGTCCCATACCCGTTTTCGCACTCACTTCAATAACAACACTGCCGTTTGCCTTTGCCTTAACCGCCTCAACATATTTGCTTTGACCCAGGTCGGTTTTGTTGATAAGAACAATTCGTTTTTTGTTTTTGGTCGCATGCAGAACTTCCACGTCCTCATCACCGAAAAATCCGCTGCCGTCTATCATAACGACAACAAGGTCAGCCTTTTCAATAGATTTAATCGACTTTTCAACGCCGATTTTTTCAACCGTATCATCAGTATTTCTTATACCTGCCGTATCGATAAGCATAAGAGGTATTCCGTCAAGGTTGATATATTCCTCTATAACATCACGTGTTGTTCCCGCAATGTCGGTAACAATCGCTCTTTCCTCTCTTGCAAGCGAATTTAAAAGTGACGATTTACCAACGTTCGGTTTGCCTACTATAACCGTCTTTATACCGTCACGCAATATTTTACCGCTGTCGGCGGTTGACAAAAGTTTATTCACTCTGTTTTTGCAGTCATGCGCAACATTTCTTATATCGTCAGTCGTAATATCCTCCAAATCTTCATCCGGATAATCTATCGTGACTTGCATTTGTGCGGCAAGGTGAACAAGCTCATTTCTTACATTTTCGATTTCTTTTGAAAGTGAACCCTCAAGCTGTGAAAGTGCATTTCGCTGTGCAAGTTCGTTTGTTGAATTTATAATATCAATTACCGCCTCTGCCTGTGACAAATCTATACGTCCGTTCAAAAATGCACGTTTCGTAAACTCACCGGGCTCTGCCATATACGCGCCTGCTCTTATAATCGTATCAAGTACCGCTCTTGACGCTGTACTTCCTCCGTGAGTGCTGATTTCCACAACATCTTCACGCGTAAAAGTTTTCGGTGCAAGCATAACCGTTGCAAGCACTTCGTCAACCTTTTCGCCCTTTTCATTTTTTATAAAACCGTAATGAACGGTATGTGTATCGCAATCGGCAAGTTTTTTACTTCCGAAGAAAACCTTGTCCGCAACTTTAATAGCGTCATTACCGCTTATTCTTATAACAGCTATACCGCCGTTACCCTGCGGAGTGGAAATTGCCGCAATAGTTCGTTCCATTTTATCAAGTCCTTTCTTACAAATAAAGAGGTCTATTACATTAGACCCCTTTGTTCTTTCATATTCAGCAAAAATTCATAAGGCACATAACCGCCCGAAACTTTTCCAAGCTCCACATCAGGCTTATTACCGCCGTGAAAATCACTTCCGCCGGACTTTACAAGTCCTAATTTATCGCATATATCAAAACACATTTTTGAAAATTCTTCGGAATAGCAGTTATATAAACATTCCGTACCGTCAAGTCCGTATTCCTTTAATTGTTTCAAAAGTGAATACAATTTGTCGTAATCTTCCGTAATATAAACAGGGTGTGCCAAAATCGCCAAACCGCCTGCATTTTTAATCATTTCAATACTTTCTTTAGGCGAATACGTTTTTCGCGGAACATAACAGCTCATACCCTTGCCTAGATACTTTTTGAATGCCTCGTCTACTGACGCAACATATCCCTTCTTCACCATAGCATGGGCAATATGTGCTCTGCCTGTATTCAAAAGCGTTGCACCGTCTTTTTGCGACAGTATATCGTCAACCGATATTTCCATACCTTGCCCGTTCACAAGTTCAAGTACTTTTTTGTTACGCACTTCTCTTGCATTTTTTAGTTCGTCAAGTTTTTCGGCAAGTTCAGTATCGTTTTCATCAATAAACAAGCCGACTATGTGCATTTCTTTTTCGTACTTTGCACTTATTTCAACGCCAGATATACCCTCAATTCCGTATTCACCGCAAGCACGTTTGAACTCGGCAAGTCCGTTTATCGTATCGTGGTCTGTAAGTGCGACGGCACTGAGTCCTGTTTTATGTGCTTTATGCGCAACCTCCGACGGAGTAAACGTACCGTCGGACGCAGTTGAATGCGTATGCAAATCAATCTTTTTTATCATCGATAAGTCCCTGCAATTCTGCCATAAACGTATCTATATCATCAAAACTTTTGTATACAGACGCAAAACGTACATAAGCAACTTCATCAAGTTTTTTAAGCTTTTCCATAACCTTTTCACCGATAGCGGTGCTTTCGATTTCACGCGTCATTGACTGATACAATTCGCTTTCAATATCGTCCGCAATCTGTTCCATTTGCGATAGAGATATAGGACGTTTTTCGCAAGCCGTAATTATTCCTTTTAACACTTTTCCTCTGTCATACTGCTGACGTGACTGATCTTTCTTTATAACCGCAAGCGAAATCGCCTCAAGCTTTTCGTATGTAGTGAAACGCTTTTGACATTTTAAGCACTCACGTCTTCTTCTGATGGAATTGCTTTCTTCGGTAGGTCTTGAATCAATGACCTTACTTTCGGCAAATCCGCAATATGGACATCTCATTTGTGTTTCTCCTTTATGTATAGTATTTATGGTATTATTATATACTATTCGATAATTTTTTTCAAGATAATTTTTCATTATCAATATCAAAAAATCGCACAAGAACCAAATCTTCCCCGACCACCTCAATAGCGCTCCACGGAATGACAAGTTCACCCCCTCCGAAAAGCCTTGCCAAACAGCACCCTTTTCGCGGAACTATTATAGCTTCGATGTTCCCCGTACTCTCGCTTATCTCCACGTCACTGATGCGTCCAAGCCGCTCTGCCGTCTTTATATTCACAACTTCTTTTTGTTTTAAATTATACCCTCGAAACATAATATATTCATATCCTTTCTGTATTTCATTGTGTGTGTTATATTTATGATTTTGTTGACTTAATTATTATAATCAGTTATAATCTTAATTATAAAAGGTAGGTGGAAAATATGAAATTGATAAGCGTTATAGTGCCTGTATACAACACTGAAAAATATATCGAAAAATGCGTTATGAGCATACTTAACCAAACATATAAAAATCTCGAAATAATACTTATTGATGACGGCTCAACGGATAATTCACCGCAAATATGCGACAGTCTTGCCGAAAAAGACAACAGAATTACGGTAATCCACCAGCCTAACGGAGGTGTGTCTTCCGCACGAAACATCGGTCTTGACAATACGCACGGCGATTATATAACGTTTGTCGATTCCGATGATTATATCGAACCGAATATGATTGAGTTTCTTTCAGAAAATATCGGTGATACCAATATAGCAATGTGCGGTTACACCAGTGTAGAGGAAAACGGCAATCTCTCTCCGCAGGAAAACGTAACTGTCACAGACGGAATTATATCAACCGATACATTTTGGAATTATTTTTACACCGACACAAGAATTTATTACGTCACCTTGTGGGCAAAGTTATATAAAAGTCATCTTTGGAATAATGTTCGTTTTCCGCTTAATACGTTGCATGAGGACGAATTTGCCGTACATCAAATAATAAGTCAATGCAGCAAAATCGCAGTTTCAAAAAAACCGCTTTATTTTTATCTTCAGCGTGAGGGCAGTATTATGCACACGCAGTTTAAAACCGAAAACCTAAACGCCGCCGAAGGTATGCTTGACCGTTGTCAATTTTTCTTTAACAAAAAAGAATACACCCTCGCCGAAAAGGCTCTTTCTATGGCAATGTACAGTATCATTAAAGGTTACGGCATTTTAGGAGAAAGCGATAAAATCAAAGAGCTTTATAATCAATTTCGTTTGATGTACCGAAAACTTGTTTTTAAAAATACAAGTATGAAATTCAAATATAAATGCGGAATTTTCGCACTAAATAAACAAATATTCATCAAATTAAAAAAGTGACGACTGCTCGGTCGTCACTTTTTGTATATCCATATACGGGTTCATTTTGTCGTTCCATATATAAACCGATATTTCTGTATTTTTCAGTTCATTCGGTATTGTAAATTCTGCCGTAAAATCATCATTTACGTTCACCGTTTCAACTCGTTTCAAAACATCATTTTCTTTGTATACAACATACATTTTTATATTTTCCGCCGACACTTGCTTGTCTAATATAATTTTCGCATTAACCCTGTCACCGTCTTTTGTAAACTCAACTTTGTTGCTTACAGTCGGTATTGCCGTCGGTTCGGCGGTCGGCTTAACTGTCGGTGTCGCCATCGGTTCGGCTGTTGGTGTTGCTGTCGGTGTCGCCGTTGGTTCGACTGTTGGTGTTGGTGTTGCTGTCGGTGTTGCCGTTGGTTCGGCGGTTGGTGTTGCTGTCGGTGTCACATCTCCGACAATCAGTTTAAAGCTACGTTCAACATTTCCGCTTGCAGTCGGTGCAGTAACCGTTACATCATACACGCCCTCTGCAATATCATCCATGAATCCAATCGTTGACGAATATTTCGTCACACTTATATTGTCCGTTATCGGTGCAAAGCACATATTAAGTTCCTTAAAATCACCCTCATAATTCCCGTCATCTGTCAATGTCGAATTTCTCGGGCCGTACGTTTCACCGTTATACGAAACGGTATAAACAAGCGGTACCATACTTATATCATAAAAACCGCTGCCCTCAAATTCCGTTTCAATCGGAATATCAAAATAGCCTTGATTAACTTCAAGTGAAGTGTCATTAAACTCACTTCCTGTTATCCCAAAACTTTTCAAAACAACAGATTCTTCCGTTTTACTGCTCGTCTTAAAGCCGTCCACCGTCTTGTCAAGCGTCATATGCGATTGAGTGGCATACGGATTGAAAGTAAAACTTCCGTCACCTTTTGATGTCTTAATATATAATCTGTCATACTCGGCAATACCCGAAGAATTTACTCCGCCCGAAGTTTGAAATTCTGTCACACCGCTTAATGTACCGTTTACCGTAAGCAATCCGTCCTTTGCCAAAACAAGTGTACCTCCGCCGTAAAAATCATTTACACTGCATTCACCCAAGTTTGACATATCCAAAATTCCGTTTGAATTAATCTTTACGTTGACATCGTCATTAATCTCGGTAAGTTCAAGCATTCCGCTGTCCACCGTAAGCAAACCTATATTTTTCATTGCACTGCTGTACTGATACTCCGTTACCACACTGACATTTGCTCTGCCGCTACCGCAGTCGCCGTCAATCTCACAAATAGAACTGTTGCTCAAATTAATATTCACATTACCCGTCACACCGTACACTGTCGAACCGGCAGTCGGTGCGGTCGGCTCATTATTCGGATCAAGGAAATTATCGGAATTATAATAACCTTCTTTCGCTCCGCAAGAATACACCTTACCGATATTTTTACCCGTCACACCGTTTATATCAATTTCAACATCTTTATCAAAACTGCCGTTGATACTTCCGGCATAGATATTTCCGAAATGCGTTTTATTACCGCTTAAAACTATCTTGCTTTTTTCTCCGACCGTCGGACTAAGGCTCACACCGTTTTTATCGTACAAAGTACCGCCTACAATATGTACTTCCCTTGTATTTTGAAAATATGTAACATTGTCAAGCGTAAGTGTATATCCGTTTGCCGCAATCAGTGCGTGATTGCCGTTTACAAGCGACAAAACCACATTTTTAAAACTCACGTTTCCGCCCAAAACCACACCCGCTTTGCGTATTGAAATCTCCGGTGCGGTATCGCTTTTTGAAGTGATTGTAACATTTTTGTTTATTACAAGCGGTTTATCGTCACTGCTGTTTACAAATGCGCCTTTTTCGCCGACACATATTGTACCGCCGTCCTCAACGGCATTTAATGCGTCCTCAAACAGATTATAAGGCGATTGTTCTGTTCCGCTTCCTGTGCTCGAACTGTTTCCGCCGGTAAATTCGGTGTACACCGTATTGTCACTTACCGCCATTACTATCGGCGGACAAAGTACTATACAAAGTATTAAAATCAATATGTTTTTCAGTTTCATTAATTCGCCCCTTTTTTTCTTTTTTAGTAACATTATACTATTAAATCCGTCTTTATACAAGTTTAAATCTGATAATTATAATTATCCGGCAACCTGTACTGTGACGGAACAATGCCGTATTGCTTTTTGAAAAGTTGCGAAAAATATCCGACGTCCTTATAATCAAGTCTTAATGCGATTTCGGTAATTTTCATTTCCGTATTTTTCAGTAACCACCCTGCACGTTTTAAGCGTACAGTTGTGATATAATCCACAAAGCGCATACCTGTCTGTGTTGCGAACACCGTACTTAAATACGAACTGTTCATATACAGCTTAGACGCAATAGTCTTTTGTTTCAGGTCACTTTCCGGATTGTTCAATATGTATAATATAACATCCTGCATTTGCGGATTTTGAACTTTGGGATATAATTCCCACACTTCGTTTGCAGTTTCGATAACCGTCCTTTCGGCGTCCTCGGTTCTCTCTATCCCCACATACTCCTTGACATCAATATGCGGAATATACAAATCAAGCCATTCGTTTTGCTTGAAAAGTTCGTTTACAACATTGTCGTATGTGCTGATAACCGCATTTTCCGCAAGCACGTTATCTGTAGCAATATTGTATATATCAGTGCGTGTATCGGCAAGCTGTTTTTCAAGATTGCCGCCGTGCTGTTCTATACAACTGAGTATTTCTTCGGAATGATAAACTTCTTCCTTCTTGTCAGTTCTGTTCTCTATGCGGTCGAAAATCGAACAGAACGACTTTTCAGTCAAAGGCTCTGTAAGATAATCAAACGCACCGTAAATTATACCCTGTCTTGCGTTTTCAAAATTCGGCTCACTGCTGAAAAGCACCACGCAAGAACACAGCCTTTCACCTCTGATGTGCCTTAAAAGCTGAAGTCCGTCCATTCCGTCAATATCCGTTTGCATGACTGCCAAATCATAGTGCTGTTTTTTAACCTCATCATAAGCCGCCGCACCGTCTTTTGCGACCGCCGATATTTCAAATTCCGAATTTTCGCCCCAAATATTCATTCTTTTTATCTTTTCAGCAATATTTTCATCCTTAAAAACAAGCAATACCTTGTACATATAATCCCCTTCTCACACCGTATTTTTATATCATACTTATCCGATAGGTTTAATCATAACACATATTTTTTTTATTGTCAATTTAATATAGGAAATTTTTTTAATTTTTTTGTATTGTCATTTAACCGTATATATTATATAATTTTATAAAAACAATTTTTACGAACGGAGTTGTTGTTTTATGGAATTGAAGATAAAGAAAATATTTTTTAAATCATATATATTAAATACCGAAAATCAAACAGAATTTATAATAAAGAAAAACCTGAAAACATACGGTGAATATTCTGTCTGTAACAGCAGCGGTGAAATTGTTTATTCCGTAAAAATCGACCCTAAACCTCTCGACAAACGCATTAAATACGTCTTTACCGAACACGAAACACAAAACGAATTTTACGCATGGGCAGACTACAAATGGAACGACACCGAAACAAACGGCTCTGCTTTAAAGAAGCTTTACGATATTTTCGTAACACCCCCGATTGAATTTTATATTGAGGCTGAAAGCTTTTTCGGTGAACTTTGTATAAGACGAAGTAAATTCAATAAATTCGATATTCTGATAAATAACAAACTCAAAGGTTTGATTACAAATCACAAAATTTCATGTGATGAAATCGACGATAAAGCACTTCTTGCAATGCTTTACGTTTTTTCAAAATTTGTTTCGGATAATGAAAAAGAACTTGTTTCCGCTAAAATTATGTAATACAAAAGGCTGTCGGCATTTCGCCGACAGCCTTTATTTTTTATTTTACGGTAACTTTTCTGTATGTATTAAAGTTTAACCATTTTTCAAAGAATTTGTTTTCGTCATCTCTTGTTGCATATTCCCTAAGGAAGTTCACAACTTTTTCTCTTGAATCAGCCTTAATTTCAAAACCGCGTCCGTTAATGACAGGGTAACCGTCGTATTCATAATTCTTTGTTTCGATAATATCGCCTATCTTCTTATTTCTGACTTTAACCGTAACTCCGTCACGAAGTACAATTATATCAAAGCTGTCAGGATATTTATAGCTTTCACCCTCTGTCGGAATTTTGTCACCGACAGTATAAGTCTTGTCAACAGGTTGATATTTAAGTACTGACAAGCTCTGTGGATCGTAATAGAATTCTTCAAAAATATCGCCTCTTGCCTCAAGGTTTTCAAACTTAAACGATGCTCTGTCCGAGAAAGAACCGCCCTTTTCTTTAAGTTCGTCAACAACACCGCAAGCCGAAGTCATATTTGTCACACGGTCGATAAGAATTAATTCACCGAGTGTTCTGTGTTCTTCAAACAAGTCTGCAACAACAGCCTCTGTAAGCAAAATTTCGCATACCGCAATACCGTTTTTGCCTATTGTTTCCGCATTGATATGCTCACCTGTATTAACGTCAATCGCATAATCAATACCTGCGACTATACCTGCGATTGTCTTTGTACCAATCTTTACAAGATAGTCTTTTCCGACTGTCAAAGGCTCATCGTCCATCCACAAAAGTGACGCTGTAAGACGCTTATAAGGTGCAAGGTTTGTACCCTTTACAAGCACACACCCTCTTGAAACGTCAACTTCTTTGTCAAGAGTAATTGTGACAGGCTGACCTTTAAATGCAGTTTCTGACTTCTTGTCACCTACATAAATTTCTTTTACATGAGCACTTTCATTGCTCGGCAATGTTGTAATCTCGTCACCGACATTTATGCTGCCCGATTCAATCTGACCTTGAAAACCTCTGAATGTGTGGTTCGGTCGGCAGACTCTCTGTACAGGGAGATAAAATCCCTGTTCCGCATTTTCTTCGCTTATATCTACATTTTCAAGATATTCCAAAAGCGGTTCGCCGTCATACCAAGTGATGTTTTCCGATTTAACCGTTACGTTGTCACCCTCTGTTGCAGACAATGGAATTATCTTAACGTTTTCAAGTGACAATTCGTTTTTCAATTCTTCAATCTGTCCTACGATTTTATCATAAGCATTTTTATCATACTTTACAAGGTCCATCTTATTTACGGCAAACACAAAGTAACGTATACCCATAAGCTTACAAATTCTCGCATGACGTCTTGTTTGAACAAGCACGCCTTGTGACGCGTCGATAAGAATTACAGCCAAGTCCGCAAATGACGCACCTACTGCCATGTTTCTTGTATATTCTTCGTGTCCGGGTGTATCGGCAACGATAAAGCTTCTGTTGTCAGTTGTGAAATAGCGGTATGCAACGTCAATCGTTATACCTTGTTCTCTTTCGGCCATAAGTCCGTCAAGTAAAAGTGAATAGTCAATCGCTCCGCCTCTGCTGCCGACTTTACTGTCAAGCTCCAACGCTTTCTCCTGATCAGCATAAAGAAGTTTTGAGTCGTAAAGGATATGTCCTATAAGTGTTGACTTACCGTCGTCAACGCTTCCGCAAGTTATAAATTTAAGTAATCCGTTCATATTAGAAATAACCCTCCCTTTTTCTGCGTTCCATGCTTCCTGCCGCCTCATTGTCTATAACTCTTGAAGTTCTTTCGGAAGATACCGCACTTAGTGTTTCTTCAATAATTTCGTCAAGCGTATCGGCAGTCGATTCTATACCGCCTGTAAGCGGATAACAGCCAAGTGTTCTGAATCTTACTGATTTGTATTCAGGCACTTCTCCCTCTTTTAGAGGTAATCTGTCGTCATCAACCATTATAAGATTACCGTCACGTTCAACAACAGGTCTTTTTGCCGCGAAGTAAAGCGGTACAATATCAATCTTTTCACGCTTGATATACTGCCAAATATCTTTTTCTGTCCAGTTTGAAATTGGGAATACTCTCATACTTTCGCCCTTGTTAATCTTAGTGTTGTAAAGTTTCCACATTTCAGGACGTTGGTTTTTAGGGTCCCAAGCCTGTGCCTCATTTCTGAATGAGAAAATTCTTTCCTTTGCACGCGATTTTTCTTCATCACGTCTGCCGCCGCCGAATGCCGCTGTAAAGCCGTACTTTGTAAGTGCTTGCTTTAATGCCTGCGTTTTCATTATATCAGTATAAGCCGCACCGTGGTCAAACGGATTGATACCTTGCTTTATACCTTCCTCATTTGAATACACAATCATTTCAATACCGAGTTTCTTTGCGGTATCGTCACGGAATTTAATCATATCCTTAAACTTCCAAGTTGTGTCTATATGCATAAACGGGAACGGCGGTTTTTCAGGATAAAACGCCTTCATTGCAAGGTGCAGCATTACTGAACTGTCCTTACCGATTGAGTATAGCATTACAGGCTTTTCACACTCTGCCGCTACCTCTCTTATAATATATATTGCTTCTGCTTCAAGCTCATCAAGATGTGATAATTCACTCATTTAGTGTCCCTCCTTTTAGTGTCCCTTAATACTTATTTGATTCTTTTCTGTCTATGTCTATTTCGGAAACCGTGCCGTCATATTTTTCAATTACCCATTTCAAAATATCGCCGTTTTCCTCTGTATGTACCTTACTTCCCATACCGCCTATATCCGCACCAAGATAAAACGATATTGCGTGCATAGGACATTCCTTGATACAGGAAGTACAGCCCCAGCAATCTTTCGGGTACTTTATAAATGCTTTATTATCTCCGTCCTTTTTTATAAGACTTCCCGGACATACCATACAGCATTTTCCGCAACCTATACATTTGCTTTTATCAATCATTATGCTCATATGTTCTGCCCCCTTCCACAAGGTCACGAAGTATAATTTCTATTTCACCGTCTTTAAGACGTGAATTGACGTATTTATTAAAGTTTTCGTTATCCTTATTCGGATAATCAAGATTTTCCGCAAAACTGTGCCAGCGTGTTTCCTTTCTCGCTTTGAGGTGTGCTATAACACTCCTTGCAACGACAAGTCTTTCACGAAGTTCGTATATATACATAAGCTCCTGAAAATCTTCTGCGTGAAGTTTTTCTGAAAGCTGATAGATTTGACGGATTTTCGTATCGGCTATGTCAAGCTGTTTTTCATTAAAGCGATAATTTGTCTTGATACCGCCTGCATACGAATCCATAACGGTCTGCATTGCCTCTTCAAGCTGTTCTGTCGTGAATGTTCCGTCAATGTTTCCGTAAAGGAAATCTGTCACTTCCGACAGGTGACGTTCAATGTCACTTTCGTCAATCGCACTTATTTCGCCAAGTTCAGAAATTGCGGTAAGTGCCGCGATTTCACCCTCTGCCAAAGCACCTGTAACGTATTTCTGCGGACAACCGCCTGCAACGTCACCTGCGGCATACAAGCCTTTTACGGTAGTCCTTCTCTTTGTATCCACCCAATAACCGCTTGCGGTGTGACCGCCTACGATATAAGGCTCTGTACCCTCTATCTCAACATTTTGCTCCGACGGATTTTTACCGCTTTCAATCCATTTAAGAGTCTGTGACGGTGCCATATTCAGATAAGCCTTTTTCAAATCCTCGCTTGCCTCTTGGGATATACCCTCTGTACGAAGATAGCAAGGACCTCTGCCCTCAATATTTTCATTCACCGTTCCGTACACTCTCTCGGAGGTTGTAAGACCGTATTTTGTTTCGTAAACCTCACCGAGCGAATTTATTTGCTTTGCACCCGCACCTTGTGCCAAAGTACCTGTCGGGGCGATTGTATCTTTACAGCGAAGTGCTATAAATCGCATTTCAAATGTCGTCATTTCCGCACCGGCTTTTATACCCATTGCATATCCGGCACCCGTATTAAACGGCGGATACCACATTTTATGACGTGAAAATCCGGGATTATTCGGCTTGTAAAGGCCGGCCGCACCGCCTGTTGCGATTATAACCGCTTTCGCCTCGATTATGTAAAACGTATCGTTTTCAATACCTATACCGTATGCACCCTTTATCCTGTTACCCTCAACCGCATAATCAATAATATTTACACGATTAAGTACCGATACATTTTCTTTTTGCAATGCCGCCTCTGCCAAAATAGGCTTTATATTTTCACCGTTGATTTTAAGGTTTCTGTTACCTCTTGTCACATACTTTCCGTTTTCGTCCTTCAAAATAACAAGTCCGAGTTTTTCAAGTCTGTCTACGACTTCATTCAGCTTTTCGGACATTGTAAGAAGTAAATCTTCTCTGACAATTCCGTCCGCGTCCTTTTTTGCATAATCAACGTAATCCTGCGGAACACGTCCATCTGTTATGTATGCGTTAAGTGCGTTGACGCCTGCGGCAAGACAGCCGCTTCTCTTTATATGTGCCTTTTCACATATAAGCACCTTAGCATCGGAATGTTCTGCGACAGTAACCGCCGCATAGCAACCGGCAGTACCGCCGCCTATAATTAAAATATCTGTTTTTAATCTTTCGGTTTTCAATATATTTGTCATATAAACACCTCTTTTATCAGATTACCAATGAATCCTCCGAAATTGATTTATTGTCAAGCAAGTATGCCTTATCGCCTACCGTAACAAATATTCTGTACAAGAATACATCAACTTCTTCACCGACTTCAATCGCCTGTTCGTCAAGACCGCGTCTGGCTTTAAGTTCCGTACCGTCCACGTCTACGACCACTTCTATACTGTCGCCTCTGAACAATACATTTTTCGCAACTCCGTGAGATGCGGAGCTTTTGTATTTCTGTACTTCATTTTTCTTTGTCACTTTAACAAATTCAGGTCTTACGATTGCTTTTTCGACATTTTCAATATGCTCAAAATTATGAAACTTTGAATAATCATCAACGAATGTTGTTTCTCCGAAAAACGATGCCGTAAATGCTGTTTTCGGATTGTGATAAATTTCAATAGGTGTTCCCGTATGTTCAATTCTACCCTTATTTGTTATTATAATTTCGTCTGCAACTTCGATTGCCTCATCTTGGTCGTGGGTTACGAATATACTTGTAACTCCAAGCTTTTCAATCATTTCTCTAAGCCAGCTTCTAAGCTCTTTTCTTACCTTTGCGTCAATCGCCGCAAACGGTTCGTCAAGAAGTAAAAGCTGTGGATTAGGTGCAAGCGCTCTTGCGAATGCCACTCTCTGTCTTTGACCGCCCGAAAGCTGACTCGGATAACGTTTTTCCAACCCCTCAAGACCTATAAGTTTAATAAGTTCTCTTACTCTCTCGTCTATCTTCTTTTTATCGGCTTTCTGAACTCTAAGACCGAATGCGATATTGTCATACACCGTCATATATCGAAACAGTGCGTAATTCTGAAATACAAAGCCAATCCCTCTCTTGCTTGCCGCAATGTCGTTTACTCTCACACCGTCGATTATAATATCGCCGCTGTCCGGAGTCTCAAGACCCGCAATCATTCGCAGAATAGTTGTCTTACCGCTGCCGCTCGGACCTAAAAGACCGATAAGTTTACCCTTTTCAACGCCGAAGTTGACATTGTCCGACGCTTTATAATCGCCGAAGTTTTTGTTTATATTTTTTAATTCAACGTACACTCTATTCCGCCTTCTTTCCTTTGTATTCAACAACACTTCTGATTATCAAAATAATCACTGCCAAAATCACAAGTATTGACGCTACCGCAAATGCCGGTACATATTTATTGTCGCCGAAAAGTATTTCAACCTGTAACGGAAGCGTATTCGTTTTACCTCTCAAATGTCCCGAAAGGACTGATACAGCACCGAATTCACCCATCGCTCTTGCCGTACAGAGTACCACTCCGTAAAGCAATGCCCATTTTATATGAGGGAATGTTACTTTTCTGAAAATAGTAAATCCGCTTGCACCCATAAGTGCCGCCGCTTCTTCCTCTGTGCCCTGTTCCTCAAGTATCGGTATAATTTCTCTTGATATAAACGGAAACGTTACAAATATCGTTGCCAATATAATTCCCGGTACGGCAAACACTACTTTTATACCGGCTTGCTGTAAATAAGGATAAAGCACGCTTTGTCTGCCGAATACCAATATGAATATCAAACCTGCTATAACGGGTGAAACCGTTACCGGAATATCAATAAGAGTTGTCAAAACCTTTTTGCCTTTAAACCGGAACATTGTCAAGAACCATGCCGCAAACAGTCCGAAGAATGTGTTTACAACAAGTGCCGACAAAGTTGCTTTTGCGGTAAGTTTTACCGCGCTTATCGTATCTTTATCGGTTATGTACTGAAAATATTTGCCTCCACCGTTACGAAGTGCAACGGATATAACCGTATAAAGCGGAAGAATTAAGAATACAAATGCGAATAATACGCTGACGGCAATTAATATCCATTTAACAACCTTACTGCCTTCATTTTTCTGCATACTATCTTCCTCCTTTTAATATTTTTGTGTTTCTCGCCTGAATAAGATTTACAATGAACAATATTGCAAATGAGAATGCAAGCATCACAAGTGCTATTGCCGTTGCACTGTTATAGTCAAAGTCCTGTAATTCCGACATAATTATAAGCGGTGTTATTTCCGTTTCATAAGGCTTGTTGCCTGCTATAAAAATTACACTGCCGTATTCTCCTATACATCTTCCGAGTGCCAAGCCAAAGCCTGTAAGTGCGGGAGGAATTATTTCCGGTAAAATTACTTTACGAAATATCGTTCCTCTGTTTGCACCAAGCGCCCCTGCCGCCTCCTCATATGACGGATCAAGCTTTTCAAGTACAGGCTGTACCGCTCTTACAACGAACGGTATGCCGATAAATATAAGCGCCACTACGATTCCGATTCTTGTATGTGCTATTTTTATACCGAACGGTGCGAATAATTTTCCTATAAGTCCTTCTTCTGTTGTAAGGTTTGTAAGAGCCAAACCGGCAACAGCTGTCGGAAGTGCGAACGGAAGTTCAATCATTCCGTCAAGAACACGTTTAAACGGAAAATCATATCTTACAAGCACCCAGGCAAGTATGACGCCCATAATCGAATTTATTATTGATGCGATAAGCGAAGTGAGGAAAGTTACCTTAAAACTTGCAAGAACACGCGGACGTGTAATTGTTTCGATAATATCGCTCAGGTGCATTCTTGATGTGTAAATCACAAGTGCCGCCAACGGTATAAGAACAACTAAGCTCAATATTGTAATTGTCACGCCCATTGAAAGTCCGAAACCGGGTATTACTCTTTTCTTCTTTGCTTTCATTTACATTCCTTCTTTACTTATCTGTTTTTTCATAAATGCGGTCAAATACTCCGCCGTCATCAAAATGCTTTTTCTGTACTTCGTCCCAACCGCCGAAGTCTTGTATTGTTACAAGATTTATGTTAAGGTCAAATGTATCTGCATATTCGTTTAATATATCAGGGTTTGACGGACGGTAGAAATTGTCGCCTGCAATTCTCTGTGCCTCATCGGAATATAAATAACTTAAATATTCCGTTGCAACATTTCTTGTACCTCTTTGGTCAACCACATCATCAACCACCGCAACAGACGGCTGAGCCAAAATGCTTATGCTCGGCGTTACGATTTCATATTCATCGGGATTTTCCTGAACCGATAGGAACGCCTCATTTTCCCAAGCGATAAGTACATCGCCTTGATTGTTTTCAACAAATGATGTTGTAGCACCTCTTGCTCCCGAATCAAGTACAAGCACGTTTTCGTATAACTTCTTTATAAATGCCTCAATCTGTGTTTCGTCACCGTTGTAAAGTTTATCGGCATATGCCCAAGCCGCAAGGTAATTCCATCTTGCACCGCCTGAAGTTTTCGGATTAGGTGTTATAACTCCGACGCCGTCTTTAACAAGGTCGCCCCAATCCTTGATATTTTGCGGATTGCCTTTTCTTACAAGGAATACGATTGTTGAAGTGTAAGGCGAACTGTCTTTGTCAAATTCATTTATCCAGCCGTCCTCTATAAGTCCTGCGTCTTGTATTGCCTTTACGTCATATTCAAGCGCAAGCGTTACAACGTCTGCCTCGTTTCCGTTTGCAACTTCAAGTGCTTGCTTACCGCTGCCGCCGTGTGACTGTATAACTTCAACGTCCTGTCCTGTTTGCCCTTTCCAATGCTCTGCGAAAAGTTTGTTGTACGCACTGTATAATTCTCTTGTAGGGTCGTATGATACGTTCGTTATCGTAACCGACTTTTCTGTACTTGTGTCTGCACTGTTTCCGCAGCCTGCAAGTACCGTTACCGCCAAAATTGATGTTAATAATATACTAAAAATTTTCTTTTTCATAAATTCATTACCTCGCTATAATATAAAATTTATTTTTTTATCACCTCTGAGCCATACACATTCGGCAACACATCTTTCTATATACCATGCTTTTTCTGTTCAAATTTTCTCTCATAATCGTTGCCTCCTTCGTTATTCATACTTTTCCTATGGGATATAGGATTTTTAATGTCCTTATCTTACTCCTATATTGTCGTTTTGTCAACATTTTCATATAGTAAAAAAATTAAATTTTTTTCCTATATGTTTTATTTCGGACGACCGATGATCGTCCGCTACGAAATACTTATAAATTAAGAAAAGCAAAATTATCCGAATATAATTAATCATACTTGCAAATAATAACACAAAACGAAAGGCGGAAATTTTTATGTTAAGAGGAAAAATAGTAGTAGTTGGTGCCGGTTTTGTGGGTTCTACGACCGCATACACAATAATGCTTGACGGTTTTTTCAGAGAAATTGTATTGATTGACGTAAACAAAGACAAAGCCGACGGTGACGCTCTTGATATGGCTCACGGCACATCTTTTCTAAAGCCTGTAAGCGTTTACAGCGGAGATTGGAAAGACTGTGCCGACGCCGATATAGTCGTTATAACAGCAGGGGTAAACCAAAAAGTCGGCGAAACACGAATTGACCTGTTAAAACGAAATACCGAAATTTTTAAAAGTATAGTTGAAAATGTTATGAAGTACGCGCCGACAGACGTAATACTTCTTACCGTCACAAACCCTGTCGATATTCTGACATACGTCACCTACAAACTTTCGGGGCTTCCTAAACAGCAAATTATCGGCTCGGGTACGGTTCTTGACACTTCAAGACTGAAATATCTTATCAGCAAACATACGGGAATTGACGCGCGTTACTGCCACACATACATTATCGGTGAACACGGTGACAGTGAAGTTGCGGCATGGAGCATTACAAACATTGCCGGTATGAGTATGAAAAGTTTTTTTGAGCATTACGGCAAGTGTACAGATGAAGATTTACAAGCGATGTACAGCGAAGTTAAAAACTCCGCATACGAAATTATACAAAAAAAAGGTGCAACCTACTACGCAATAGCGACAGCAGTTGCACGAATTGTCGAATGTATTTCCGGCGGTGAAAATTCTGTTCTCACCATTTCAAGCGTCTTAAACGGCGAATACGGAATTGAAGATATTTCGCTCAGCGTTCCGACACAAGTTTCGGGTTACGGTGTTGAACGCATACTTGACGTTCCTTTTAACGAAATTGAACTTCAGGGCCTTAGAAGCAGTGCCAAAACACTTAAAGACAGCCTTAAATCAATCGGTTTTTAAATCATAAATAATTGCATTACAGATTGCGGCGGCCACATTTGAGCCGCCTTTTCTGCCTCTTGCGACTATATACGGCACACCCGATGTCATAATCAATTCTTTTGCCTGCACAACATTCACAAAGCCGACAGGTACACCGATTATCGCAATCGGATTAATTTGACCGTTCTTTATGAGTTTGTCAAGTTCTATAAGTGCGGTCGGTGCATTTCCCACAGCAAAAATCACGTCTTTTTCAAGTTTTGACGCTTTTTCCATACTCGCAACGGCTCTTGTAGTGCCGTTTTCCTTTGCGGCTTTTGCAACGTCCTCGTCGGACATAAAACAATGCACCTCTCCGCCGTATGACGCAAGACGTTTTTTGTTTATTCCCGAACGTGCCATTTGCGTATCGGTTACAATATCCGCACCGTTCTTTATCGCGTTCTTTATAATCTCAACCACGTTTTCCGAAAAACACAAATTGTCAAGATAATCAAAATCGGCGGTTGTGTGAATAACACGTTTAACAATCGGTTTAATCTTTTTTTCTATATCGTGCGGAAGTTCGCTCTCTATGATTTCAAAACTCCTCTTTTCGATTTCTGAAGGCAATACGTTTTCAAATTCCATTAATATTCTATCCCCTCTCTTGCAACAATTCCCTTGTCATATGGGTGCTTTATCTTTTTAATTTCAGAAATATAGTCGGCTCTTTCACAAAACCATTCATCAGGGTTTCTGCCCGTCATAACAAGCTCGCCGCCGTAATTTTCAACAATATTTCTCACACTCGCCTTATCAACCAAATCATAATTATATGACGCAAAAATTTCGTCAAGCACTATCATATCAAATTCATTCATATTATCAAGTGCATACTGTAAATTTTCGTTATGGCATTTCACGATATTTTCTTTGTCACTGTCGGACATACTTCTGAAAAAGCCGTAGTTTTTGTCACAGCGCATAACCTTTATATTCTCACACTTACCCAAAACTTCAAGTTCCCCCGTATACGAGCCTTTTAAGAACTGCATAAAAAGCACTTTTTTACCGTAACCGCCGCAACGCACCGCAAGACCGATTGAAGCGGTCGTTTTGCCTTTGCCGTCACCGCAATATATGTGTATCATTTTCTACACCTCTTTGTTAATAATTTTGTATATCAAGTCCATATCAAGACTTTCACGCACCATATCGGCAAGCCTGTCATATTCACGTTCTTTCAGTTCCGCCATATCAATGCTCTTGATTTTTGTACTGTCTATACCCTTTTTGTCACACAAACACTTGACAATTTTATCGGCACACTTATCAAATATGCCGTGTACATAACTTCCGTAAACGTCACCTTGTGAAATTCCGTCTTGCTTGCCGTTTGACAGCTTCGTCATATAAGGGACACTAAATTCACTTTTACCCATATGAATTTCATATCCCTCAAATTCAGTGCCGTTAAGGCTTTTTAGTGTCCCCGTCATATTTTCAAAAACACCGTTTACTATCGTTCTTGTCTTTTCGGTTTTAAACTCCGTTTTCATCGGCAAAAGTCCCATACCGCGAACACTTCCGCCGTTTTCCACGCCGTCTGTATCGGTGATTTTTTCACCAAGCATTTGATAACCGCCACATATACCGAAAATAGGGCATTTACTTTTTTTAACCGCCGCCTCAATACCGTTTTCCCTCATCCACAAAAGGTCGGCAACAGTATTTTTACTTCCCGGAAGTATAATCATATCGGGATTACCGATTTCACTCACATTATTAACATACCTTACCGACACACCGTCTATGCATTCAAACACGTTAAAATCGGTAAAGTTTGAAATTCGCGGAAAACGTACAACCGCAATATCAATCACATTTACAGTCTTATTTTCAAAACGTTCCGACAGGCTGTCCTCATCGTCAATCATAAAATGACCGTACGGAACAACTCCGACAACAGGTACATTCGTAAGATTTTCAATCATATCAAGTCCGGGACGCAAGATTTCCACGTCACCGCGAAATTTATTTATAATTGTCCCCTTAATTCTCGACTTTTCCTCATCATCAAGCAACATAACAGTTCCGTAAAGCTGTGCAAAAACACCGCCCCTGTCAATGTCACCGACAAGCAGAACAGGTGCGTCAGCCATTTTCGCCATGCCCATATTGACAATATCGTCCTGTTTCAAATTTATTTCCGCAGGACTTCCCGCCCCCTCAATAACGATTATATCGTACATTTCCGACAGTTTGTTATACGCTTTCATAATGTCGGGTACAAGTTTCTTCTTATATTTAAAGTAGTCCACCGCATTCATATCGCCCTGAACTTCACCGTTTACAATAACTTGTGATCCTTTATCGTTGGTAGGTTTAAGTAAAATCGGGTTCATCAAAACAGACGGCTTTACGCCTGCCGCCTCTGCCTGTACGACCTGTGCACGCCCCATTTCAAGTCCCTCGTCAGTGATATACGAATTGAGCGCCATATTCTGCGACTTAAACGGTGCAGCCTTAAAGCCGTCCTGCTTAAAAATTCTGCACAATGCCGCCGCAATAATGCTTTTTCCCGCATTGGACATTGTTCCCTGTATCATAATCGCTTTAGCCACATATATCACCCAACTCTCTTATAAATTCCGCGTTTTCATCGTGTTTTTTAACTGCAATTCTGTAAAAGCCTTCGTCAAGACCGTTAAAATTTCCGCAGTTCCTTATCAGTATTTCTCGCTTTAAAAGTGACTTGTCAAGTCCGACACTGCCTTTAAATAAAATAAAATTTACGTCCGAATTAAATACTTTAAAGCCCAAATTTTTAAGCTCGCCTATTAAAAATTCACGTTCTTCTCTTATAATTTTTTTACCTTTTTCAAGATAATCATTATCATTAATCGCCGTAATTCCGCCGATTTGTGCCGCCGCCGACACATTCCACATCGGCAGCTGTCTTTGCACGTCACATACAAAATCAGTATCGGCAATCATATAACCGAGCCTTAATCCTGCCATTGCGTAAGTTTTCGTAAAAGCCTTGATAACAGGTACTTTTTCTTTCATCGAATATCCGTCCGCCAAATCCATAAAGCACTCGTCAAACACGCACACGATTTCCCTTTCACCGCAAACCTCCGCAATATGTTGAGCCTTTTTTTTATCTGCAATTTTTCCGACAGGATTATTCGGATTGCATATGAAAACCATATCAATATCATCAAGATAATCAATAAAATCATCTTGCAGTTCAAAATCATTTTCTTCTTTCAAATAATAATAGCAAATTTGCGAACCCACGCTTTTTAATGCCCTCTCGTACTCTGAAAATGTAGGTGCCAACAAAAGCGATTTTTTCGGCATAACCGCACGAACGACCGCAAAAATCATTTCCGCCGCACCGTTTGAGCAAAGCACATTATCTACGCCGACCTGCTCTTTTTCCGCAATGGCATTTCTTAAATTTATACACATTGCGTCAGGATAAATACCGAACTGTTCGATATTTTCCGCAATCGCTTTTTTTACGTTTTCACTCATTCCGAGCGGATTGGTATTCACCGAAAAGTCAAGACGCACCTTATTTCTGTAAATGTCACCGCCATGCTCATATACCATATACAACACCTACCGCCACTTTCAATCCGACAAACAGCACCGCCGAAATTACGGACGTCATATACATAAGTTTAATCGAATCTGCAATATTATCATATTTAATCGGCTTAATGCCATCGCCTATAAACGGCTTTTTGTACAGCTTACCGAAATAGTACGCATCACCCGCAAGCTGAATTTCAAGTGCACCTGCCACGACCGACTCCGTCTGAGCCGAGTTCGGACTTGCGTGATTGCGTGAATCGCGTTTAAAAATTCTGTACGCATTGCGTGAATTATAGCCCATAATTTTTGATGCAAAAATCATCAAATATGCCGAAATTCTTGACGGTATATAATTTGCAATATCGTCAAGCTTTGCGGCAAATCTGCCGAAATTTATGTACCTGTCGTTCTTGTAACCGACCATTGAATCCATTGTGTTAATCGCCTTGTAAATACAACCCAACACACCGCCGCCGATTGCCATATATATGAGCGGTGCAATAACTCCGTCAGACGTATTTTCCGCAACGGTTTCAACAGCCGCTTTCGTTATCCCAATGTCGTCAAGACTTTCCGTATCACGTCCGACAATCATAGAAACGCTTTTTCGTGCGCCGTCAACGTCACCGTTTTTGAGCGGTTTATACACACTCATACCTGCTTGTTTCAATGACTTCGCCGCAAGCATAAAATAGCATATAACGCTTTCAATCGCAATACCGAAAAAGTAATTTAATCTGTACGCAAAAAACAAAATCGCAAACGGTACACCGCCGCATATAATAAGCACGCATATCGCCATAACCGCACCGCCGAACCTTTCGTTTTTCGTGAAAATTCTTCTCATAACCTTTTCCAAAAACGAAATCAAATAACCTATAAGTCGAATAGGGTGCAGTTTAAAATCGGGGTCGCCGAATATTGCGTCAAGCACAAAACCTATACTAACCGCAGCCGATTGGGCTATAATCATCAACTATCTCTCCGTTTCTCATTTCAAATTCATATCCGCAGCCGTTTTTGACCTGATAATCATAAAAATTACCGCCAAAAAGTTTCTGCATAATCGCCATAATACTTCCGCCGTGAATTACAAACGCCGTGTCACGCTCCGTAAGGCTCTCAAAAAAGCCTTCTTTGCAGCGATTTTTAAAATCTTCGTGTGTCTCGCCGTTCGGAAACGGCAATTCACCGTTGCTGTCAAGCCACTTTTGATAATCGGGATTATCCTTTAAATCCTCGTATGATTTATTCTCAAAATCGCCAAAATCACATTCCTTGAGCTTATCGCAAATTTCAATATCCACATTCGGATATATATATTCCGCCGTTTGAATACACCTCTTTAACGGACTTGCGACAACCCTCTCACACTTAGGATAATCGCCTTTCAGACAGTCGGTATTTATCAAATCTTCGTCCATTGTTCCGATATATCTTCGCTTTAAATTTCCCTCCGTCATACCGTGACGTATAAGTATTATCTTCATTTAATTCTGTTCCCCACTCCGCATACAACTCGCACGACTTCGTCCGCTTTTTTCGCGATATAACAGCACGTTCTTCCGACTGTTTCGCGCCATTCTCTGTCACCTTTCTCCATAGGAACAACGCCGTAACCGATTTCGGTTGAAATAATCGTTATATCGTGATTTTTCTCCGAAATCTCGTCAACAACCGCAACAATATCCTTGCCGTCAGCCATCAATTTTTTTATAAAAATATGAAAACCATAAACTGCCTTCGCAGTAAAAACACTGTCATAATCGGCAATTAAAATTTCATCAATACCATAATTTTCTCTTACAAAATCACGCTTTCCGCAATCCGCGCCGCCTATAACAAAACGCATAATACACCTCCGAAAATCACGCACAAAACCTCACATATGCATACAAAATATCCTGCAATATCGCCTGTTATTCCTCCGAATTTACTGTATGCAACGTGTCTGTACCACAAAAACGAAATCACCGCCGCGCATATCGTACCAAGTCCGTACACGCCTGTAAAACAAAGCATCGCAACGCACAAAGCAATATACAAAATCATAACAGTCACAATCGTTTTTTTGTGTGCGGCACTCTTAAATGTATAAAGAAGTCCGCTGTTTTTTGCACATTTAAAAATGCCGATTGCCAATCCGCTAAGAGAACGCGATAAAACAAAGCCTACACTCACCGCTATAGTAGCTTTTATATCCCATATCTCCGTCATAAATCCGAAAAACAACAGATAATACATTATCGCACCGATTATCGCAAATGCACCCGTATGCGGATCTTTTAAAATTTCGAGTTTTTTCTCTTTGTCACCGTATGATGAAAGTGCATCAGCTGTGTCAATAAATCCGTCCGTATGTATTCCGCCAGAAACAAGCACCGGCAAAGCTGTCATCACAACCGCATAAACGCTTGTGTTAAAACCAAATCTACCGCATAGAAATCGTACAAGTAACATAAGTCCGCCGATTACTGCACCGACAAGCGGAAAAAAGCACATTGCGTATTTCATATTTTTTTCGTTCCATTCCACTCTCGGCATAGGAATTTTTGAATACATCGAAAATGCTACGCATATTGATTTAATTATGTTCATTTTACTGTCCCCTTTTAATTTCAATCGGTATTCCGTAAACGACCTCATACACTTTATCGGCACGTTTTGACAATGCACTGTTTATTCTGCCTAAAAGGCTGATATACATTTTAGTGTCCCCGTCATATTCAATGCCGTCCGAAGATATTTCATTTGTAACAATAACAATATTTTCACTCTTTAAATTCAAAATTCCGCCGATAATTTTTTCAAAAGCATTTTCATTATTATCCGAAAACATCACGTTTGCGGTCAAATTCGACATACATTCCAAAAGAATTGTATCGGCACTTTCCGTTATTTCGGATAAATCAGTATAACATTCAACCGTTCTAAAGCCTTTGCCGTCACGCATTTTCCTGTGACGTTCGATATGTTTTAAACATTCGTCATCATATGGTTTCATCGTTGCAACGTACAGCATTTTACCGCCCAATTTCATTGCAATATTTTCGGCAAATTCAGACTTTCCGCTTCCGCTTCCGCCTGTTACAAGTATAAACATTATTTAAGCTCCTTATAGCTTTCAACGTTAATATCGTCAAAAGTAGACATTTCGTTATATACGCAAAGTGCGGTATCAAGTGCGGCAAGCATAACCATTCCGCCTGTCCCCTCGCCCAAGCACATATCCGCATTTATCGGTGCTTTCTTGCCGAGTAATTCCAAAATATCAGCCGTACAGCTTTCCTTTGAAACGTGTGACGCAATCATAAAATCACTGCATTTCGGGCATAACTTTTCCGCACAAAGTGCCGCCACCGACGAAATAAATCCGTCAATAACCATTGCAACGCCGTACATAGCACCGCCGATAAACGCCCCCGTCAAAGCGGCAATGTCATAACCGCCGACCTTTGAAAGTACGTCAAAAATATCGTTTTTATCAGGTTTGTGAAGCTCAATCGACTTTTTTATAACCTCAATTTTTCTCTCCAATGCACCGCTTGTCAGCCCTGCACCTCTGCCGGTTACGTCCTCTGCTTTTCTGTCAAGCAAAACGCTTGCAACCGCCGAGCTTGTAGTCGTGTTTCCGATTCCCATTTCACCGGTCACAATGATTTTATAGCCTTTTTCGCTAAGCTCTTTTACGCAGTCAATTCCCACTTGCACCGCCTCTTTGGCTTGCTCATACGTCATTGCTTTTTCGTGTAACATATTTTTTGTGCCGTACGATATTTTTTTGTTTACCACGCCGTCAACGTCACGCGCCACTCCCACGTCAATCGGTACAACGTCCGCACCGATATTTCTTGCCATAGCACACACGCTTGTTGCACCCTTTGCGAAGTTCTCCGTCACAACCGCCGTAACTTCCTGCCCCGTCTGAGTTACTCTCTCGCACACAACGCCGTTATCGGCACACATGACAAGTACACATCTCTTTTTTATGTCTATGTTTTGTGTTCCTTGAATACCCGCAATATTTTTTACAATATCCTCAAATACACCAAGACTGTGCAACGGTTTTGCTATTGAGTTCCATTTCTTTTCCGCATTTTCTATTGCTTGTTCATCTAATTTTCTGATTTTGTACATTTGTATTCCTCACAGCTTTTCATAAAGTTTTCGGCAAAATTTATATTTGCAAAAAAGTGCAAGTGTGGAAAACCTGCAAATAAGTTTTTATCAACATTCACACATTCCCACTGTCTGTCATTTTTCACAGCCGTAAAACCGTTTCCGTTACAGTCACTGTCAAAATAATGAAACTCCCGCGCACGGATTTTGTCGCCTTTTTTGCATAAAATATTATCTCTGTTTGCCGTCATTTCCATATATCCGAAGCGTTGCAAACGGTCTGTTTTTCTGCACTTCCCTTTGATTATGCCGACCATACTGTGTTCGTTTTTATCGCTATCCTCCATAATCTCGTGAAGATACATAAACCCTCCGCATTCCGCAATACACGGTACACCGCTTTCAACACACTCTTCAACCGAATTCAGTGTCCCCGTATTTTCCTCAAGAATATCCGCATACAGTTCGGGATAACCGCCTCCCAAAATCAATCCGTCACACTGCGGTACGCTCTCATTTTCAAGCGGACTGAACTTAACAATCTCCGCACCCATTTCACTGAGTAAATTAAGATTATCCTCATAATAAAAACAAAACGCTCTGTCATACGCAACCGCAATTTTTACGTTATATTTTTTTGTAATTTCAAGTGATGTAAATTTAGTGTCCCTATCGTTTTCGGATATTTCTAAAATCTTGTCTATATCAATGTATTTTTCGGCATAGTCGGCAAGTAAATTCATCTTGTCCTTTATATCATCAATTTCCCCTGCGGTGACCAGTCCCAGATGCCTGCTGCTTATCTGCACATCTTTGATGTTCGGCAAAAAACCTAAAGGAACTAAGCCGATTTTTCGACATTCTTCCGACAAATTACCGTACAGTTTTTCGGACAGATTATTAAAAATAACGCCCTTAATATTATTTTTCCTAAACTCCTTAAACCCTTTCACCAAAGCCATTGCGGACAGGCTCATACCACGGCAGTTTACAACAAGAATAACATCCGTATCGGTAATCTCCGAAAGCTCGTGCGTACTTCCCTTTTCCGTAAAAGAAAAACCGTCATAAAAGCCCATAACACCCTCAATAACCGCAATATCACCGCTATTTTTATTCAGCAAATAATTCACAGCATCATTGCTCATAAGGTATGTGTCAAGGTTGTACGCTGCTGTTCCGATAACCGTTTTGTGAAACATCGGATCAATATAATCCGGACCGCATTTAAAAGACGAAACATTAATTTTTCTGTTTACAAGTGCTTGAAGCACCGCACAAGTCACAGTTGTTTTTCCGCAGCCGCTGTTTGTGCCGGCAATCATAATTCTCCTCATAATTTTTCACCGCAGATTATGAAAACGGGATTTTGTGCCGTCATCATATTGTATCCGCCGACCTTTCTTCCTCTTGACGCACAGATTTGCGTCACTTCATATTCATACCCGAGTTTTTCAAAACTTTCTTGTGCAAGCGATAAAGTTTCAAGCGTTATCGCGTTCACGACCACTTTTTTGCAATCGCACTTTTCTATTATTTCATACAAATTCCCCGATGAACCGCCTATAAAAACCTTGTCCGCTTTCAGTAATCCGACCATACCGTTCGGTGCGTCCGCACAAATTATTTCAATATTATCGGCATGAAATTTGAGTGCATTTTGTTTTATCAATTCAGCCGCCTCCGCTTTTTTTTCAATCGCATATACCTTGCCTTTTCCGCATAGCAGAGCCATTTCAATGCTTACCGAGCCTGTTCCCGCACCTATATCGTAACATATATCGTCATCTTTGATTTCAAGCTTTGATATGTTTACCGCTCTCACTTCACTTTTTGTCATAGGTGCGTTGCCCGTCACGAATTCGCTGTCGTTAATTCCGATTTTTGTGCATTTGTCATATTCATTATTGATTATTACCGCCACACTGAGCGAAGCTAATTTAGTGTCCCTAAAATCTCTTGCTTTTCCATGAAGTATTTTTTCATTTTCATATGACAGATTTTCTCCGATATAAACTTCGGCATTTTCAAAACCGTATCGGCACAACTTGTCGCAAGGATTTTCACCCAAAAGCACAAATGTTTTCTCATTCTCTCTGACTTCACTCACAATGTTGCAATTTCTGCCGTGCATACTTACAATGTTCATATTGTCATACGCCATACCGATTTTAGCGCAAAAATACGATACGCAGCTTATACCCGCAAAAATTTCTGCATTAGGAAATTCTTCTTTTAATTTTTTCGCACCGCTGAAAAATGACGTATCACCCGAAAAAAGTATTACCGCATTTTCACACTTATTTTCTTCTAAAATCTTTTTAATTTTATCCGTTTCATACTCAAAAAAAACTCTTTTCTCGTTGACATACGGCTCGGCAACACGTTTTGCACCGATTATAATATCAGCATTTTTTATTTTTTCTTCTGCAATTTTTGTCAAATATTTAGTGTCCCCCATTCCGACACCGACTATAAAAATGTTCATATTACAACCACTCCAAAATCATTTTTTCAACCTCCGAAACCGTCATTCCGCTTTCATCGGTCGGTCTTTTAATTATAATACACTCAACGCCGTTTTCCTTTGCCGCCTCTGTTTTTTCCGTAAAACCGCCGTTTTTTCCCGTACATTTTGTGACGAGATACTTAATGTCAAGCTCACGAATTAACGCACTGTTAAACGCTTTCGAAAACGGCCCTTGCATACAAATAATATTTTTCATCTTGAAACCTGCATTTTTACACAGCTCCAGCGATTCCTCCGACGGCAGTACGCGTGCAAACGCTCTGTCCGCAACAACCGAAAACTTTGCAATTTCCTTTGAGCCGGTCGTTATAAGTATGTTTCCTGTTGTTTTTTCAAGGTATTCTGCGGCTGTTTTGATATTTTCAAAATACGTCCCGTCAGCCTGAACGTCCTCACGCACAACCCTTATATACTTCACTTTACACGCTTTTTTTATGTTTTCTGTCACAAATTCGGCGTAAGGGTGAGTTGCGTCAATGACCAATCTAACACTGTTTTCGTCAAAAAAATCAGCCATTTCTTCCGCCGTCATTCTTCCGATGCGCACGTTTTTCATATCAAGCAATTCCGCACCGTATTCCGTTGCAACGCACACAATGTAACTGACTTTTTGCTCACTCAAAAAGTCGGCGATTTTGTGTCCCTCGTCCGTACCGCCAAACAATACTACATCAAACATTTTTATACCCTCTCGGTGTAACCATTTTTCCGCCGATATTTTTCGTCATAGAATTACCGATAAACACAGTCGTAAACATATCCGCGCTGTAATTTCTAAGTTCGGCAAGGCTCATAATCGCATATTCCTCACCGTCACGACCGATATTTTTTGCAACAGCACACACCGTATCAGCGTTTTTGTGTTTCAGCATTATGTCACACGCGCGCATTAAATAATCGTGACGTTTTTTACTTGACGGATTGTACAGACATATCGCGAAATCAGCCGCCGACGCACATTCAAGACGTTTTTCGATTTTCTCCCAGGGGGTGAGCAAATCGCTAAGGCTTATAACGGCAAAATCGTGTCCCAACGGTGCTCCCACAAGTGCACCGCCGCTAAGCATTGCCGACACTCCTGCCACAACGCTCACTTCAACATTTTCATAGCTTGCCGCAATTTCATACACAAGTGACGCCATACCGTAAACTCCTGCATCACCGCTGCAAACAACTGCAACATTTCTGCCGTCAGCCGCCATTTCAACCGCTTTTCTGCAACGCTCCGCCTCCTGTTTCATCGCCGAAACGAAATATTCTTTTTCAGGAAACAGCTTTTTCACAAGCTCGGCATACACCGTATATCCGACAATCACATCGGCTTTTTCAAGCACATTTCTCGCCTCAAAAGTCATTCCGTCTGCACTTCCTGCGCCTATTCCAACAACATAAATTTTCATTCAAACTTAACCTTTCAAAAAATCAATTTCCGTATTTATTCTTCCGAGTGCCAAAGCCGTACCGTTTAAAGCCGTCTTTTTTTCTGTTATTTTCGCACCGACCGCACAAACCGCTCTTTCGCACACATTATCGACTCCGACAGTCTTTTTCACAAATTCGGACGCTGTAAATTCCCCCTCGACCGCCGCCAAAGTTTCAGCCGAAAACGTCAAAAGCGGTATATCGAATTTTTCACAAAATTCAACAATGCCCTTTTCATTTTTCTTTATATCCACCGTCGCAACCGCAAAAAGCGAATAAACCGACACTCCGTTCACTTTCAAAAATGCCAATATACTTTCTTCGACAGTTTCGCAGCCTTTTCTGCAACCGATTCCGAGTACAACATTTTTCGGCATTAAATTAAGCGTAGTTCTAAACGGCTTTTTATCGTCATCACTTATGCAAATTCCGACTTCATTGCTTTCTTCAAAACAGTCTGGAACGTTTTTTAATTCGTAATCGGTATACAATCCGACTTTTTTGTCGTTCAAAATCCGTGACGATATTTCCTTTATAAGTTTAGTGTCCCCTATATGCAAATTATTTCTTACCGCAAATGTGTCAACAGAGAATTTTTTGTTAATATCGGTTGCAGTAGTTATAACCGCCACTCCGCTTGTCAATGAGGCGATTTTCTCCGCCAAATCATTCGCACCGCCTATATGTCCGGACAAAATCGGTATCGCAAAATTGCCTTTTTCATCAACCACCACAACAGCCGGATCTTTGGCTTTATCCTTGACATACGGAGCTATCGAACGCACCGCAATTCCGCACGCGCCGACAAACACAATCGCATTATATTTCTTGAAAATATCTCTGACAAGTGACGAAACATTATTAAATGTTTCCAAGCCGTCAGTCTTATATTTTTCAAAAACGTAGCCCTTTACGTCCATTTCATGCACGAGCATTTTTACGATTTTCGCACCGTTTTCCGTAAAAGCTATTGACGCAATTTTCATTCCGTCACGCCCTTTCTGAATTCGGTTGTAAATGTCTTATCGTAAAGTTTCGACAGTGAATAATCATCGCCGAGAAAATCACCGACTGTTATAAGTGCGGTCTTTTTTATACCGTTTTTCTCTGCTGTTTTATTTAATGTCCCCACTGTGCAACGCATAACTTTTTCGTCTTTCCAAGTAGCCTTGTAAACTATCGCCGCAGGTGTATTTTCACTGTAACCGCCTTTTACAAGTTCAGCCGACAATTCCTTTAATAAACCTGTTGATAAAAATATCACCATTGTCGCATTATGTGACGCAAGCAAATGTATTTTTTCTTTCGGAGGTACAGGAGTTCTGCCCTCCATACGCGTTATTATGACGGTTTGCGATACATCAGGCAACGTATATTCCGCCTTCAAAGCCGCCGCCGCACCGCAAAACGAGCTTACACCGGGGCAAACATCATATTCAATTCCAAGTTTATCAAGCCTATCCATTTGTTCACGAATTGCACCGTAAACACACGGATCACCCGTATGCAAACGCACAATGTTTTTAGTGTCCCCCTGTTTCATTACGTCAATAACTTCATCAAGATTCATTTTTGCACTGTTATAAATTTCAGCACTGTCTTTTGCATATTCCAAAAGCTCGGGATTAACAAGCGAACCGGCATAAATAATAATATCTGCATTTTCCAAAAGTTTTTTTCCGCGTATAGTTATAAGATCGGCTGCACCGCTGCCCGCTCCAACAAAATGTACCATTTTATATCCTTTCCAAAATACCGTCGACATCAGCAGTTTTTCCGATAATTCCCTGTTTATTCAAAAACATTATCGCACCAATATTGACATCACTTCTGTGCTTTAGGTATTTATCAATTCTTTTCATCAATATATCAATAGTTTTAGTGTCCCTAATAATTTCATAAGCCTCATCGGTCGTCACACAATCGAGAATATCCGCAAAATTCTCCACACCGGCCAAAGCCGCACATAACGCAAGCGTTTCCATTCTGCCGTCCGCATATTTTGAATGAGTATTCATAATTCCGCTGCCAAGCTTAACAAGTTTACCCATATGCGAAATTATCAGTATATCCGAAAAACCCAAATCGGACGCATAATCTATCGCGTCACCAATATAATTACTGCACTGAACGGTATTTTTTATACCAAAAGTTTTTTTAGCAAAATCCTCGCCGTAATTGCCCGGCACAAGCACCGCAATACTGTCGCCGGCACTTTTTCGTGTATTGAGTTCAAGAAAAATCGTGTCCAAAAGTGCCTTTTCACTCATAGGCTCAACAATTCCGCTTGTACCCAAAATCGAAATTCCACCCTCAATACCGAGTCTTGAATTAAACGTCTTTTTCGCGATTTCTTCGCCGTTCGGCACGGAAATAATCACATCAAAACCGCCGTCATAATCACCGCAAATCTCATTTATACTGTTTCTAATCATTTGACGCGGAACACTGTTTATCGCGGCATTTCCGACAGGTTGGTCAAGTCCGTTACGCGTCACGCGACCTACGCCCACACCGCCGTCAATTTTTATACCGCCACTGTTTTTTCTGACAGTCGCACAAACAAGTATACCGTTTGTTATATCGGGATCGTCACCGCTGTACTTTTTAACTGTGCAAGTGACACTGTCACCGTCAATCTGCGTATCGGTTATGTCAATACTTATGCTCTCACCTTTGGGAAGTGTAATTTGAGTTGTTATGACTATTTCGTCATTTAACACAGTCATAACCGCCGCTTTTGCCGCCGCCGCGGCACAGCTCCCAGTCGTGTAACCTTTCTTTAAAAACCTGTTGCTTTTCATCTGTTTTTCTCCACAAAAAAATCATATACATTATTATATAATGTATATGATTTTCTGTCAATCCAAATTAGAGTTTCTTAACACCAAGTGTTACCTTTTCACCGTTGATGTTCCATTCTTTTGTGTTACCGTCGGCAAAATTTGTATCAACTTCATCTGCAAGAGTTTCGTCTTTGATAGTGCTTTCATTATCAGTGATAATCTTAGCAATCTTATCATTACCCTCACAGCTTACTTTGATGTGGTCCATAACCTCAAAATCAGAATCTTTTCTCATTGTCTGAATTTTTGAAATCACTTCACGAACAAATCCTTCTTCGATAAGTTCTTCAGAAAGGTTTGTATCAAGCACAACAGTAATACCGTAATCGCTGTTTGATTCAAAGCCTTCCTTATGAGCCGATTCGATAAGCAAATCTTCTTCTGCAAGTGATTCTTCGCTTCCGTCAACAGTAATCTTTAGTGAGCCCGTTTCCTTAAGTTCAGCCATAGCCTTGCTGCCGTCAATATTAGCAAGGATTTCTCTTACTGCGTTGATATTCTTACCGAAACGTCTGCCAAGAGTCTTTAACTGCGGCTTAAAGCTATATGCAGTAAATGCGGCAACGTCATCTGTAAATTCAACCTTTTTAACGTTAAGTTCGTCCTCAATAATGTCAATATAGAAATCACTAAGTGCCTCCGGTGCTTTAACGTACATCATACCGATTGGCTGACGGTTCTTAATATTTGCAGTATTACGGCACGCACGACCAAGCACAACTATATCAAGAACTTCTTCCATATCATTTTCAAGTTCTTTATCAATAAGTTTTTCGTCATATTCAGGGAAGTCGCACAAGTGAATACTTTCCGGAGCGGACTTATCAATATTTCTTACAAGATTTTGATAAATATCCTCTGTCATAAACGGAATCATCGGTGCAGCCGCCTTACAAAGCGTTACAAGTGCGGTATAAAGAGTCATATACGCGTTAATCTTATCCTGAGTCATTTCCTTAACCCAGAAACGTGCTCTCGAACGTCTTACATACCAGTTTGAAAGCTCGTCAACAAAGTTATCAAGCACTCTTGCCGTTTCTGTAATCTTGTAATTTGCAAGGTTATCGTCAACTGTCTTAACAAGTGTATTAAGCTTTGACAAAAGCCACTTATCCATTACCGAAAGTTTATCGTATTCAAGAGTATACTTTGTTGCATCAAACCCGTCAATATTCGCATACAATACGAAGAACGCATATGTGTTCCAAAGTGTACCCATAAACTTACGTTGTCCTTCCGAAACCGCACCGTCATGGAAACGATTCGGTAGCCATGGAGCACTGTTTGAATAGAAGTACCAGCGAATTGCGTCCGCGCCGTGCTTTTCAAGTGCGTCAAACGGATCAACCGCATTGCCCTTAGACTTAGACATCTTCTGACCGTTTTCATCCTGAACGTGTCCCAAAACGATTACATTCTTGTACGGTGCTTTATTGAATAGCAAAGTCGATTCCGCAAGAAGTGAATAGAACCAACCTCTTGTCTGGTCAACCGCCTCACTGATAAAGTCAGCAGGAAAGTTTTCTTCAAATATATCCTTATTTTCAAACGGATAGTGCCACTGTGCAAAAGGCATTGCACCCGAGTCAAACCAACAGTCGATAACTTCAGGAACTCTGTGCATTTCCTTACCGCATTCAGGACACTTAATAGTTACAGCGTCAATAAACGGTCTGTGAAGTTCGATTTCATCAGGACAGTTATCAGACATTGACTTAAGTTCTTCGATAGAACCGATTGCGTGTCTGTGACCGCATTCACATTCCCAAATATTAAGCGGAGTACCCCAATAACGGTTACGGCTTATACCCCAATCCTGTACGTTTTCAAGCCAAGCACCGAAACGTCCTTCACCGATTGTCTTAGGAATCCAATTAACTGTATTGTTATTTTTAATAAGGTCGTCCTTAACGTCTGTCATCTTGATAAACCAAGTATCACGTGCATAGTAGATAAGCGGTGTATCACATCTCCAACAGAACGGATAGCTGTGTTCAAACTTAGGTGCATTGAACAGCTGACCTCTTTCTTCAAGATTTACAAGAATTTCTTTATCAACATCTTTACAGAATGTACCTGCCCAAGGTGTTTCCTTAGTCATTTCACCCTTACCGTCAACAAGCTGTACGAAAGGCAAGTCGTACTTTCTGCCGACATTCGCGTCGTTCTCACCGAATGCAGGAGCGATATGAACGATACCTGTACCGTCTGTAAGAGTTACATAACTGTCGCAAGTTACATAATAAGCCTTTTTATCAGGTGTTACGAAATTGAATAGCGGCTCATATTCCTTGTATTCAAGGTCAGTACCGACATACTTTTCAACCACTTCATATTCTGTATCAGGGAAGTTTGTCTCAACAAGTGCCTCTGCCAAAATAAACTTCTCGTCACCTACTTTAATTTTTACATATGTTTCAACAGGGTTTACACAAAGTGCAACGTTTGACGGAAGTGTCCAAGGAGTTGTTGTCCAAGCAAGGAAGTATGTGTTTTCCTCACCCTTTACGATAAACTTAGCAGTAGCACTGCGTTCTTTAACGTCCTTGTATCCCTGTGCAACTTCGTGTGAAGAAAGCGGAGTACCGCAACGCGGGCAATACGGAACGATTTTGTGACCTTTATACAAAAGTCCCTTTTCCCAAATTTGCTTTAATGCCCACCATTCAGACTCGATAAAGTTGTTGTCGTAAGTTACATAAGGGTCGTCCATATCAGCCCAAAAGCCGACTGTACCGGAGAAATCTTCCCACATACCCTTATACTTCCATACACTTTCCTTACATTGCTTGATGAACGGTTCAAGACCGTATTCTTCGATTTGTTCCTTGCCGTCAAGACCAAGTTTCTTTTCAACTTCAAGTTCAACCGGAAGTCCGTGAGTATCCCAACCGGCTTTACGAAGTACCTTGTAGCCTTTCATTGTACGGTAGCGCGGAATCATATCCTTGATAACACGCGTTAAAACGTGACCGATATGTGGTTTACCGTTTGCAGTCGGAGGACCGTCATAGAAAGTATAAACCTCTCCTTCTTTTCTTTCATCGATACTCTTTTGGAAAATGTGATTGTCTTCCCAGAATTTTTCGGTTTTCTTTTCTCTTTCAACAAAATTCAGATTTGGTGAAACCTTGTCGTACATTATATTCATTCCTTTCAAATAAAAAAGCTTTCGTCCTGCATAACAAGACGAAAGCCAAATGCTTCGTTATACCACTCGTCATACTAACATATGCGTTTCCTTTTACGGAGAAAACCCGTCACAGTCTACTCGGCAAAGCCTTTCGGTGTGAAACTCGGAAGTGATATTCAGCCACATTTACTCACCGCCATGCTCTCACCGTCCATAGCTCGCTCTGTGTTTTCAATATGACATACTGTCTTCGTCATCGTCTTTATTGTTTTATTATATTACAAAATATTTTTTTAGTCAACAGTTTTTATTGAAAAATTTCCTGTCTGCCAATGTTTTTAGTCGATATTATCGACCATTTTCATAACATTTGCACAAAGTGACTTAATCTGCATTTTATACTGTTCAATCTCGCCTTTCAGCGAAAGCATTTCTTGATGGCGTTTCATATGTTCATCATCAATCTGACGTGCAAGATAAGACGCATCAAGCTTTGCTTTACTGATAATTGCATTCGCCTCTGTTTCGGCATTTCTCTTTGCGTCCTCGGCAGCTTGCTTGGCAATGTCAATCGACTTCTGCATTGTGTTTTCCATTTGCTTGTAACGCTCCACAGTTTCGGTCAAAAGTCCGATTTTATCTTTAAGCGTCTGATTTTCTTTACACAAAAGTTCGTAATCCTGTATTACAACGTCAAGAAAATCGTCAACCTCATCACAATTATAGCCCTTGAGTTTCTTTTCAAATTCCTTATTTTGAATATCAATAGGTCTTAGCACAATGCTCCCCCTCCTTACACGAACTTCTCCACAGTTATGTGAAGTCTTCCTTTCCTGGTATTATTCCCAATATCCTTTAAAATAAATCTTCCGTAATTGCGTATGGATAATAAGTCACCCTCACCGACTTGCTTTGAACGGTCAAGCACTTCTCGGTGATTCAGTTTTACATATCCCGAACTTATTAATTTTTCCGTATTTCCTCTTGATATATTAAGTGTCGCCGCAACTACCGCGTCAAGACGCAATGACGCACATACGCACATTTTTTCGGTCGTTTTCGGTTTAGGCGGTATAAAGTCCGCCATATCAACGATTTTCGTATTAACACCCGCATTTGCAATCTTATTCACGTTTCGCGCAACATATTCCGCTATATCCGACATTACAAACACATATGCGCCCTCATCATCTGTCAAAATATCGCCGGTTTTGCTCCTGTCGATGCCGAGCGACATAAGCGTACCGAGATAATCCCTGTGCGTCAGTTTACGAAACTTCGGCACATCAAAACGTATAACGGAAATCGGCACTTCGCTTTCCTCAGACTCCTGCCATTCGGGAAATACGCAAATCACCTTTCTTTCCGCATTTTCATAACCGCCGAAAAACAACGTATTATATCCGTACGGAATTTGAAATTCGTCCTCAATCACGGCAAGTTCACCGCCGTCAAGGAAATCGGAACATTTCATTTCACAATGCTTATCGCAAAGCGAAAACAAATCGTTTATCCTTGCAATAAGTAATTTATGATTTGTATTCATATCCACCTCATATACAAAAGGGTGGTAATATCCCATACCACCCAGCCGTATTTTGTTTAATTATAAGCAAATCCGAATATCGGATTACATAAAGTTCCAATCCATACCGTTTTTAACGTGTTCTTTCATTGTATCGCCTGTTATATCAATATTTTTCGGAGCAGCAACAAAAATACCCTCTGATACACGTCTGACTTTTCCGTTTACGCCGTAAGCCGCACCGGACATAAAATCAACAATTCTTCTTGCTTCTTCATTGTCAATCTGTCCTACATCAAAAATAACAAGTCTGCCCTCTTTTATTTCATTGGCAACATTTGTCGAATCGTTAATATCGGAAGGTCTCATTATCTTTATTCTCGAAGATGATGTCGGATTGATAGGCACTACCTTTGAGAAAGTCTTTTTCGGAGCAGACTGCTGCGAACTTCTCTTGACACGTGCGTTTTCTTCATCTTCTGTTTCTTCCTCATCATAATAGTCGTCATCATAATAATCATCTTCACTTTCAAAGCCCAAAAAGTGCTTTACTGTGTTTAAAAAACCCATTTGTCTGTATCCTTTCATAAATTACTTATTTTGAGAATAATCTCTTGCACCGAATATGGCACTGCCGACACGAACCATATTTGCTCCGCATTCAATGGCAGTTTCAAAATCCCCACTCATACCCATTGATAGGTATACCATATTAACATTATCATATTTTTTTTGCTTTATGTCAACAAAAAGTTGTCGCATGTTGTCAAAATGTAATCTGTTTGTAACAGAATTGTCAGTTTTCGGTGCTATTGTCATCAAGCCTTTAACTTTTACGTGCTTTAATTTACCGGCATATTTTAACAAATCTTCAACTTCTTCTTTTGATATTCCCGATTTTGTTTCTTCGCCGGAGATATTTACCTGTATCAAAATATCCATATCAAGATTATGTTTTTCCGCCTGACGTTCGATTTCGTCCATAAGTTTGATTGAATCAACCGAATGAATAAGGCAAACCTTATCAATGACATATTTAACCTTGTTTGTCTGTAAATGACCTATAAGATGCCACTTTACAGGCAAAACGCTGTCATACTTGTCCCTTACCTCCTGCGGCTTATTCTCGCCGATGTCCGTTACACCAAGCTTTATAGCCTCGTTCATCATTTCGGCAGGGTGAGTTTTTGTAACGGCAACAAGCGTTATATCTTCACGTTTGCGTCCGCTCCTCTTAGCCGCCGCACTTATTCTCTTTTCAACGTCTTCAAGATTTTCCGCTATACTCACTTTTATCATTCCTTTACCTATCTTTCACCGACAACAATTCTCTCCATCTGTGAAAGTTTATTTTCCGCGTTGTCTGTTGATTCGATTATTGCATATCCTGCGTCCGTATTTGTAAACAAGACATCGCAATAACAGTCATGCTCTCTGTTTTCTTTTATTCCTATGACCTTCTTAGATCCGTCGTCTTCAGTTCTGACAGACTGTATCGGCACTTTGTAGCCCTCATAACTTTCAAAAATCAAGTCCACGTCCACAAGTCTGTAAGAAAATGCGCTTTCAAGATATGTCGGGCATTTGACCGTCAATATAACTCTGCCGTTTTCTTCGGCTGAAACAGAATTTATACTGCCCTTAACAACTGCGTCCGCCATATTGTTAAACCTAAGTTTTACGTTATCGCCGACTTCTCTTCCCTCAATGGTATCTGACGGTATATCCATCATAACATACCAAACGTGGTTATTAACAATTTTGCACACCGCACCGCCGGCATTGATTTTATTGTCAATCTTCTGTATCTTCGGTGACTGCGACAAACCTTCAAAATATGAAACATCATAATTTTCTATGTCATTCGGAACAAGCTCCGTTTCGTATCCGTCTACATAAGTTGTAAACACACCCGAAATCTGTGCATAAATATCCTCTTTGTTTACGCCGATACTGTTTAAAATCTGCTCTCGATGATTTTCAAGTTCCTGCTCTGTGTTGTCCTCCGCAAGCTGATTGCTTTGTCTTAGGCTGTTAATATCCTTTTTGTATTTTGCAATAGAAAGAATATCGTTATCCTGTGCCGCGTCAATTATATCATTTTCACGCTCGTATATGTTATTCTCCAAAGTGTTTGAATCGAGCGTTGAAATTGATTCTTCACTCTTTTCTGTTTTTGTCTTTTTTATCTTATTGTCAACAACGGTAAGTTCTTTAATGCTGTCATCGCTGACATCGCCGTAAAACAAAGAACCGATTGTACTGTCTTTGCTGACTCTCTCACCCTCCGCAACGGAATGATAAGCCGTTCCTGCACTGCGTGAATACATAACCCATTCATCGCGTATAATAAAACCGTTTGTATTTATAGCATTTTCTTGCGTTATATAGCTTAATTTCTGCGTGTTTATCGGTGTGACGGCATATTTAATACCGTATCCGACCATAGCGGCTATCGCTATACAGATTACTGTGATAAAGAATTTCTTCATCTGTTATTTTCCCCTTAATCCACAAAAATGTTTTGTGGTTTCTGTCAATATAATTATATTATATAATTTTTTTCGACTAAATACAATAGCAAACATCATTTTTGTGATTTAAAATATAAAATAGCCGATGCGGCGTCATATTTTTCACCAAGTATTGACAACTTTTCTTTCACAAAATCACTTTTACCCTTTTCAAGCACATAAACAATCCACGTCATAAACAGCCGTTCATCTGCATTTTTTATTTTTTCAAACACACCGCCCGATATTTCGCCGTTATGCTGACGGACATATTCAAAATATTCATTCATAACCGCACCGACAAGTTCATCAATCGTATACAGTTTGTACGGATTTACGCCGAATATATTCGCCGCAATTTCAATACCCTCAATAAGCTCCTTTGAATATAATCTTCTTGCAGCTGCGTAATCTCTTGCTTTAAAACTGTACAAAACGCCGCTGAATTTGCCGAACGCTTTCATACAGTCGTAATATCCGTCCTGTATGCTTTTTCTTATTCCGTCCCTGTCAAAATCAAACGTCCCCGTCTGCGGACGTGAGCATTTAATATTTATCACATTCTTACCGGCAAGATTAAAAGTTCTGTAAAAACCCACTCCCTTTACGTCTATCGCAATAATATTGTCAATCCCTTTTTCAAGCAGCATATTAATCGGCATATTGTTTGACACGCCGCCGTCTATAAATTTCTTTTCGTCGATCGTCCTCGCCTTAAATCCCGGAAAGCACGCACTCGCCATAAGGTATTCGGTCAGTTTGCCGTAAGGTATATCTTTGATAAAATAATAATTTTCGCTTTTCTCCGAAAGTGAAAAAGTCGCTATACCGAAATCAATTTCGGAATTACGAATTTTATCCTCGTCGACTATTTCATTTAACAGATTTTCAAGCGGTGACATATCAAGTCCGTTGTTACTGTAAATTTCTTTTGCGATTTTCATTAAGTTTTTGACTTTAAAAAGATTTTCGTCATTCTCCATTTCTTTCGGCAACGATATAATATCGTCAATCGCAATTTTGTTCCATAATCTTTCGGCTTTTGTTTTACTGCCTTGCACGAAAAGCGCACCGTTTACCGCACCGATTGAAACACCCGACACCGCCGAAACTTTAATTTTCAGTTCTTTAAGTGCTTTCCATACACCAATCTGATATGCCCCTCTGACACCGCCGCCGGCTAAGACAAGTCCGTATTCCATATTTGACCTCCTACCCAATGCAAAATTTGGTGTGCATTTTCACGCACACCAAATAAATTAGCTGTTATATAGTTTTGTATAAAATCCATTCTTTGCAAGCAATTCATTGTGAGTACCCTGTTCAATAATTCTGCCCTTGTCCATAACAAGAATTAAATCAGCCTCACGAATTGTTGAAAGACGGTGAGCGATAATAAAGCTTGTTCTGCCTTCCATCATCTTTAGGAATGCCTTTTGTATTCTCTGCTCCGTCATTGTATCGACATTTGAAGTTGCCTCGTCAAGAATAAGTATTTTAGGATCTGACAACATCGCACGCGCAATAGTCAAAAGCTGTTTTTGACCGCTCGACAAATTTCCGCCGTCCTCTGTAATCATTGTATCATAGCCGCTCGGCAAACGCTTGATAAAGCCGTGTGCAGACGCAGCCTTTGCGGCATTTATAATTTCTTCTTCTGTCGCACCCTCTTTACCGTATGCGATATTTTCTTTTACAGTACCCGCAAACAACCAAGTATCTTGAAGTACCATACCGAAATTCTTACGCAAGCTGTCACGCTGAACAGAATCAATAGCCTGTCCGTCAACGAATATAGTACCCTTATCCACACCGTAGAAGTTCATCAAAAGATTTACGATAGTTGTTTTACCTGCACCCGTAGGTCCGACTATTGCTACTCTTTGACCCGGTTTTGCAACAATATTCAAGTCTTTGATAAGTTCTTTATCCTTATTATATGAGAAATCAACGTCTTTAAACATAACTTCACCGTTTTTAACTTCAAGTTCGGGTCTGTCCTCGTCAGGTGTTTCAGGCTCAATTTCGCCAAGCGCGAAAATTCTTGCCGCCGCTGCCTGTGCAGATTGAAGTTGAGTTAAAATACTTGTCATATCGTTAATCGGACGTGCAAACTGTGTAGCATAAATCAAGAAACTTGATATTATACCTACCGACAAATGTCCCGCAAGTGCGGCAAGTCCGCCAAGAACACCGACAGAAATATACGCAAGGTTATTGATATATCTTGTAGTCGGATTGACAAGCGATGAGTAGAATTGAGCCTTTTGACCGCAGTCGTAAAGACGTGCGTTTATCTCGCCGAATACTTCACTGCTCTTGTCCTCATAACCAAATGCCTTGACAACCTTTAAATTGCCGACCGTTTCCGAAACATAACCGTTAAGTTCACCGATAGTCTGTGCCTGTAATCTGAACATTTTACCCGAATTAGTCGCAATCGCTTTTGAAACGAATATACAAATAATCGTAATAACAATAACACAAAGTGTTATTCTCCAGTCAAGCAAGAACATCAAGACAAGCGAACCGACAACCGTTACGATACCCGAAAACAGCTGTGTAATTCCCTGCAAAAGGCCTTCGGAAACTGCGTCTATGTCGTTTGTAAGACGGCTGATAATATCGCCGTGTGAATGACCGTCAAAAAATTTAAGCGGCAATTTTGAAATCTTGCCAAATGCGTCTTTACGCATTTTTTCAATCGAATGGTTTGAAAGTGCGTTTGTAAACACTGTCATTCCCCATGTAAACAAAGCATTAAGCACATAAACCGCAAAAAGTATTCCTATAATTTTCGCAACCATAGGAAAATCTACGTTATTTTCGCCTTTGATAAAGTCGATAGCTCTACCCGAAATATACGGTGCAACAAGCATAAATATGTTTGCAAGCAATGCCGATATTATAACCAAAATAAGATATTTTCTGTTACCCGCAATATAAGAGTTAAGCTTTGAAAGTGTTTTATTGTTTTTCATCGTTTTACCCCTTTCTTAGTCAAGCTGTTCCTGTGAGTAACAAATTTCCCTGTAAATATCGCAAGTATCAACAAGTTCTTTGTGTGTACCTATTCCGACAATTTCACCGTCGTCCATAACCGCAATTCTGTCCGCGTCTTTCACCGAATTTACACGCTGTGACACGATTATAACCGTCTGACTGTCGGTATTTTCTTTAATAGCACGTCTTAAATTTGCGTCTGTCGCATAGTCAAGTGCGCTGGCGCTGTCGTCCAAAATAAGTATAGGCGAATTTTTGATTAACGCACGTGCGATTGTAATACGCTGTTTTTGACCGCCCGAAAGGTTGTTACCGCCTTGTGAAACGAATGTATCAAAACCTTTTTCAAGTCTGTCGATAAATTCGGTTGCCTGCGCCGTATCAGCCGCATGACGCATTTCTTCCAACGTTGCGTCTGCCTTTGCCATATGAAGATTGTCCGCTATTGTACCTGAGAAAAGTGCCGCTCTCTGCTGTACAACCGCAACTGTCTTTCTAAGCGTGTCCTCATCGTATTTCTTTATATCCACGCCGTCAATAAGCACTTCACCCTTTGTCGCGTCATAAAAACGCGGTATAAGGCTTATAAGTGTACTCTTACCGGAACCTGTACCGCCGATAATACCGATTGTTTCACCCTTTTTAATCGTCAAATTAATATTATCGACAGACGGTACTTTACTTCCTGTATATGTCAATGATACGTTTTTAAATTCAACCGCATTTTCACCGTTTTGAGTAGTATTCTTTTCGCCGTATTCAATAAGCGGCTCTGTTTCAAGAACTTCCCCCACACGCAAAGCCGACGCATATGCCTTTGTGTACAAAACAACAAGGTTTGCAACGACTATCATAGCGTTTAGAATTTGCGTAATGTAGTTGATAAACGCGATAACTTCACCCTGCGAAAGATGACCTGTGTTTACACGAATACCGCCGAAATAAATAACCGCAATAGCCGCAAGATTCATTATAATAGTAGTAAGCGGATTGGTAAGTGCGGCAATTTTACCGACTCTTATAGCTGTATTTGCGTAATCTGTATTTCTGTCGTTAAATCTTTCTTTTTCACGTTTTACGCCTGCAAACGCACGAATTACACGCACACCGGAAAGATTTTCACGAAGTACCAAAGTAAGCGAGTCAAGCTTTTTCTGAACAGATTTATAAAGCGGTACTGCCTTGAACATTACAAGGAAAAGTACGAGTATAAACAGCGGTATGACAATCATAAATATAATCGACAACTTTAAGTCAATCATAATCGCCATAACAAGTCCGCCGACGCACAGAAACGGCGCACGGATTACAAGACGTATAAGCATTGCAACCGCTGATTGAAGTTGAGTAACGTCACCTGTAATTCTGTTTATAAGTGACGGCGTACCAAACTTATCAAGCTGTGCGAATGACAGTGTACCGATTTTTTTGAACATCGCATTACGCACATCTGTACCGAATCCCTGTGACGCGATAGACGCACTGTACTGACATATAAACGCAAATATTACACCGAATGTCGCAATGACAAGCATTAATATACCCATTTTAATAATATAACTTCTGTTACCCATGTTAACTCCGTTATCAATCAGCAAAGCCATAAGAGTCGGAATTAGCAACTCCAACATCGCTTCGGACAATTTAAAAAACGGTCCGACTGTAAGCTGAAGCCTGTACGGTTTCAGAAACGGAAATAGTTTTTTCAATACAAAACACCTCTTTTGTGAAAAATCAATATCCTTTTTATTTTATCACTTTTTCTAAAAATATTCAATGAAAAATGTGCATTAATATTAATATTTTCACTCGCCTACATTCGTAATATGTAACGGACGTATCTTTATATATCGGTATGACGACAGCGGTCTGCAATCCGCATCATACGAATGTGCCGCAACAAGAATTGACTGCGGTGTTCTGTTTCCTGCGTCAACCACAACCGGAGAATGGTCAAATCTTTCTTTGTCGGTAAATTGCAGCTGAATAATGTCGCCGTTTTGAATTTGTGATAAATCGGTTAATATCGCTCTCGGTCCTGCACCGCGGTTGGTGGTTAAAAATCTGTATAATTCGTCAACTCCTGTCCATGCCGGCGCTCTGTTGTTTACAGAAATGTAGTACCAACCGTATGTCGGCGTGTAGTTCATAACGCCGCTGCCGGCATATATGCACTGTGACGCAAAGTTTGTACAATCACCGCCCAAATCAGAAAAATCATAGTATTTCGGATTTCTTCCGTATGCCCACTTTTTCGCATATGCAACCGCATTCGCTCTGTTATATTCCATAAATATCATTCCTTTCTTTTTTATATTAATATAATATGGAATATAGGCGGTTTTGTTAATGGGTGATAAATGCCACCACTCCGTCACTTCGTGCCACATCTCCTCAAGGAGAGGCTTTTTAGGCTCCCCTTGA